>Ga0302186_10000330_pt1 | contig 43124 bp, 40 predicted proteins | sample II_Bog_E1_2_FD_198782 | JGI IMG/M metagenome (GOLD analysis project Ga0302186, IMG submission 198782) | Peat permafrost microbial communities from Stordalen Mire near Abisko, Sweden - II_Bog_E1_1 | ecosystem: Environmental > Terrestrial > Soil > Wetlands > Peat | place: Sweden: Abisko... | reverse complement strand
TTGCATCACTTGCAGCAATGGATGTACAGCCTGTCAAACCACAACATACTGTACAGCTTGTCTCAGTCCTAATTACATCGATAGTTCCAGTGTGAATACACAGTACTGCACTTCAACTTGTTCGACCGGAAAATATGTAATGGGAAATCGATGTTCTACAACTTGCGATAGTGGATATATTGCAGTTAGTGGTGTTTGCCAGTCCAATACTGGTAATAATACATCTTCATCTATCACGACCACCCTTAGTAGCTCATCCTCTAGAATTATACCTTTTCCCATCACCATTGCTCTTGCTGTACTTTCTGTTACCGCACTTGCTTCCAAAGTTGCACTGCCATATACAATTGTACCAGCCGTATTGGCAGCTTTCAGCGGAGCCATGGAAGTCGTCTCTTGGGTTATCTTTCTAATCGCAGTGGGAGTCGATTCCTCCGATTATCCTATCGCTAAGATCGGTTTGTATATCGTACTAGCTGCTCTGATTGTGACTTGGGTGCTCAACGCGATCAGTCTCTATTTTTTCAAGAAGTACATTTGGACAGATGACAAATTTCAGGCCAACCTAAAACGTCTTCGAAACAAAACAAAAACTGGTGTGTGTGTTACCTATACCTGTCTGGTCATCACAGCCATTCTCTCACATAAATTCGTATAGATTTTATTTTCCAATCTGTTTGAGGCCGGCTATTTTTTATACAAAGTGGAAGACAAACTCAAATTTACTCCTTTGAACTATATACGGTATGTGTCACTGTCTGCTTCTGTTTTTGCACTAGTGGGGGCAGCTATGGCCAATTTTTAGTACCAGACTCTATCAATCAGTAATTTAGTGTTTATTCAATCCATTGATCTCCTGATAGTAACTATTTTGGCTGCCATTGCTTGTCTATGGGCCACTGTTAGAAAAAGCGAAGATTATGAAAATAGTATAGCCGAGAAGAAGCATTAGATAGAGGAGGAGCTGGAACATGACCCCATTGAAGATGATGTAAACCAATATTAGGATGAAGTGAAAGGTGGAAACACCAGAAATAAATATGAGCACAAATCTTCCTTGCGCAATACTCTTGATCCTAAGGAAAGTCCTATTCCAAAACGAGTTTCAGCTCGCATAAGTCCTACTGGTGAGGAGTTTAATATTACCAATGCTCCTCTCGATGGAAAATAGGATACTGATATGGATAGAATCAACATACATGATATTCCATTTGGCAGTTCCAAAAACAGAAAAGGGAGCGGTATATAAATCAGTGACATTGCAATGTAAGAAGAGATTGGTGATAATTTGATTCCCAATAAAATAAATTCGAAGGGTCCGAAAATAGGAAATGCTGCTGGAATTCGTAAGAATCAAGGTAAACCTGGAGCAAGTAGTAATCGATATACATACAACTAAAGAGGGAATGAAGATGGAGTGGATGATGAAAAAGCGAAAGAAAAATTGAAATTAAAAAATACTATTGAAAATAAGTTGACGACAGATGAAATTGAAAAGACTAAAGTCATCAAGGAAGTGGATAAGATTAATACTGAAATTCTCAAAGAAAACGGGTACGAGGAACCACTTGATGGATCAGAGACCAACATTAAAGACAAGGACAAAAATGAGCTTAAAAAAGAAAAGCTATAAGCTCTTTCTGGAGTTCAACAGCATGATTTAAACAAATTGCCTGACAACGAAAGAGATAAGGCAGGAGAAATCAAGACAGCCATGACTCTGCTCACAGCGAAGAAAATCAATATTCGCTAGTATTTGCAATATTTGGATATCATATAAGAGGAGGAGGATGAAAATGCTAACTCTGATGACTATGAAGAAAAGCCTAAGAGGAATTTAAGGGGAATTGGCAAGAATCAGCTTGGAAAAAGCAAAGCAAAACCAAAGCCAGATCGCACAGCCAGAAAAGTCGATGCCTAATTAGTCATAAGCCAAGCTCTTCATCCAAACGGTTTTGATGAAGAAATGTAGCCTGAAATACCAGACATGAACCTAACATCCATCAGAGGTCGACACCGAACATAGTCAGGCGATAATAGCGAGTTTGACGATTTCAATAGAAACTCCAGCATGCACAAAAATCACAACAATAAAAGTGATCAGATGTTCATGAAAAAATCACAGCTGGATGATCTCGTATTAGTATCTTTGGAGAGTGGAGAGAATTATGATCGAAGTTTGGGAGAGGAGTTCCAGAAGGGAAATGCGCTGCATCCCGTGGACAAGGATGAATTACCCCCACCCAACATGTACTCCACTGAGAAAATGCAAGACGGTAAAAAAAATATGACTACAAGTAGTCCTATTGGTAAAAACAGGTTGGTTCCTAATACTTTGATTGCAGATAGCGATAATATCGACTTCGTCTAATCTGAGGGAGGAGATCAGGAGACAATCAAAAATGATATGGAGTTTCACCAAGACATATCTCCCAGCCAGTTCAATCAACCCAATTTGCGAATCACAAACGACGAAGTTAGCGAAGCACCCACCAAACCCAAAGTTATTAAGAAGAATCGGGATCCTAACAATCCCAATAATGGAGGAGGCTAAGTACTGGAGATAGAGGATATCGAAGACGGTGAACCTGATGAATTTAACCACGAGTACGATAATGATTTGCCAGCTGGAACAAAGATGAATAGATATAATAGCAGTCGCATGCTGGATTATGATTAAATCCTATACAACAAGCGACAGAATGAAAAAATGAAGCAACTGGAGTAAATTTATTTGCCTCGTATAGACGTGCATAAAGCCAGTACCAGCAAACGTAAAAGGAACAACTACTCGACCAATTCGTAGAGGAGGAAGGAGGACAAATGATTAAATTGCTGATATTTTTGTTTCTTGTTTGAATATGAAAATCTGGAGTAAATATAATCAGAACTATCAAAGATCGGCCTTCAATTTATTATACTGCTGCATTGTCATCATGTAGCTATCTAAATTAAACTTTTTATGGTCCTGTACTGTTACATTGAGTCGATTATTGCCTTCAAGTTGATGGAAGCGGTCTTTGGTACGAGTGATGTTAGCCATTGACTTGTCATGCTAATTTTGTTTTTAGGTTGACATCATTCTGGTATGAGATTTGTCATCATCAAGCCAGTTGTTCTATTTTTTAGAGTGCACCTTATTGTTAATGTTTGAAAGGGTGCTCATCTATCTATTTTTAACCTAAACCACGCGTAGTCGCTTGATCAACTACTGCTACATGTTTCTGACTCTTTATTTTTATGACTCAAGATCTTATATCTTAACCTTGTACTTTCTCATTAGTTCTGCATTTATTATCCGGAGTTCATTTCGTTCATTCTCGATAGATTCGTGATCAATAGAGTTCTGCTTAAGATTTATCTCAGCTTTTTCTCTTTTTTTAATGGCCTATAACTCAAGAGTAGCAACTTATATGGCAGCTTGCTGCTTCTCATCAGCTAACATTTTTTTATCTATTATCATTTGTTTTTTGCATCTCGTCTCTTGTTCCATTATTCGCTTCTATTAACTTCTCAATCGCTACTACTACTGTCTTCGCTGTTTGTTCATCCCCATCTATCGCTACTAAAACTCCCTCTCTCGCTGCTATAAAATCTTCTACCTATCTTCCATGACTCTTTTTTGAGCTTTTAGCTGCATTTATAAATATGAAGTATCTTCCTTGGAGTTTGAGTGAGTTTTGTATGAATAGCCGTTGGTTTTGTTGGCCAACTCCAAACTTTGCCTCAGACTATGTATCTCCCCTTTATAGGTCTATTCCATTCTTGTCTTTTCCCATTCGAACATATCCTTCAGCCTCTTAATTTACTCCTGGTGCATTTTGTTAGTCCTCTCTCGCTACTCTTCAATCATCTTACTGGAATCCTGTATAATTTTCTCTCTCGTCTGCCGATTGATCATTATTTGCTTATCTAAATTCTCCTGCAGAAAGTCAACTTGCTTTTGAAAATTTGCCTTCATTTGTTAAATCTGTTTTTCCCAGTCAGCTGATATAGCCTGGTTCTGATTGATCTGATATGAAGGTAAATCTTTATGAATAGTATAGCTTTGCTAAACATTCAAATTCAAAATAGTACTTTTTGGTTGTTATATCTTCGCCTCCACTTTTTATAATACTTTATTTATTTTCTTTTCAGGTTAGTATACAGATTGGGCAACATATTTTTTTTAATCTTTTGGTTAATCAAGCGTAAGAGAAGCTGTCCGATTGTACCCCTGAAAAAGGTTTGATTCATCCTTCTTTTCTTTCTTACTATCAAACATAAAATCTTTGGGAAGTGGACTTTCTGATTTAGTGGCATTGAGGGAGAGGACAGGTTGGTCGTCTTTTTTATCCATTTTGTTCTCAATTGATCGTTTATTCATTAATCGGGGAGGAGGCCTGATAATTTCTTCATCGTCTTACTTTTTTGAAGAGCTCATGATGGATTTTTATTCCTATGGTATGGTCAGCACCACGTTTCCCATACTCCAAGCCCCGTTTGAAGATGAAGGATCTTTCTTTTTCAAAGGAGGCTTCATATTGCGATTCGAGACAAAAGGAGGCTCCTCGACTTTGCTGGTATTCTTAATATTCTGTTCAGTTTTGCCGAATCGATTATAAAATCCACTATCTTCGTTAATAATTTCCTCAGTTCCATCATTCTTGAACATTGATGTTTTTAAGAAACTGTTGGTTGGAGCTGTGTCTTTGACGCTCGCCTGCTTCGTTTTGTCTAGATTGGTCGATTTAGGCTCATCATTATACGTTTCAATTTCATCAAAACTGTTCTTTGATACAGGAAGAGTTGGTTTTTTATCAGCTGGCTTTGTTACCTTTTTAATTTATTGAACAGGCAATTCATCCAGTAAATCTTCAAATTATTCCTTGGTTTTGCTTTTGTTGGGTGGTTACTTGGGCACAGTTTTCGGCTGTTTTTTTGTAAGTTTTCTGAATAGTTAAAACCCTACTTCATGGAACCTGAGCGGCTGTTACCCATCGCAGTAGGTACATAGTCTAAGTCGAAATCTTCTGAGTCAAGCAAAAACTACCTTCGATGCCGTACATATTTCGAATATTAATAACAATTTAGATATAAATATCGTTATGGGCATTCGATGCTGGTCATTTCATCAGTTGCTTGAAATCTTGAACAGTTTGATTGGAATGATTTTTAGTGGCGTATTTTAAACCTTTTTCGAGAGTGTCTATTTTATTCTAAAGTTATTTCTGTGTAAGGGGTCATTTTACCTTCTTCTCGAGAGCATAAGTAACGTTTTCTCTCCTCTATGACTCTACGCATTTGACTGCATTTCTCAGATCAGAGATCTAAATAATAATGGATATGCTTGAATAGTAAGTTATTAATTTTTAGCTTCAAGGATGTCGTGGTGTTGTTCAACCTTTGAAAGCAGATGTTTTAGTTCTTCTGTTGATAAATTTTTAAGGGTAGGCTGCTTTTCCGCTCCTTCATTTATAGTTTTGATATGTTTCATTTGAGTAATTATAAGAGAATATAGGATCAAAGACATCCTATCAAATTTACTCTAGGGAACAAGTAATCTTGATGAAAATAATAACCTTACTGATAAAAATAGCGGTTGGCTAAATTTTGATTATCATAGAAATTAATTGTTAAAGCAGTTGCATTGGTATATCAGTTGATCTCTAATACCATTTTGATATACTTCATTAATTTGATACAAAGAAAGTCTATAGGATTCAATGAGAAGTCATAATAGAGACGCAAGGCGTATTCCACAGGACGACTAACTCACTACCGAAGTATTTTAATCTTCATCTAGGACATGGAAATTGCTTTATCATTTCTCAAGAAAAGATTCAATGAATACTCCCTCGATGAGATTATGCTATCACTGATGCAGCATGTCCAGAGAAACAACAATTAGCCAGCAGAACTTTAGTCAGATTAAGGAGAGTAATGGTAACATAGAGATGAGTAGGTGAGGAGGCCACAACAGATGCCAATTAGAACAAGAATAACCCACAAAAATAGAGATCAGCGATAACTAAGGGAAACCATCTCTTCCTTGAGTGCGAATAATGAAGAAAAACTCTATAAAAGCTAAGAAATGCGGCTGGTTGCTAAATTCTTTTGCGAAACCGGAGTCAACTTTAATTTGGTTCGATATTTTTTCCCTCAAATGTAAGTCATGAATGCACGTAGGACTCCTCAGCAGTACCGCAGCTACATTTAGGCCATAAACAATCAGACCATTAATGAAATTCAAAAATACTTAAGATATGAGTGCAATATTCAGATAGAACACATCAGCACTGATCAAAAGAGGTCTTTAAAAAATCAATTGATAAAAGTGAGAGATTGGTTGGGACAAAAAAGCGTGAGTCAGCTATAAACCTACTATAAGTTTATTGAACGTCAATATGATCATAAAAATGTTGAAATTAGCTATGATGAAGCTCTAAAGTTGTATAAAACATTACTCCAAATTATTAAGAGTCCCTTCGTAGATATTATGGAGATAGTGCAGGATTAAGAGTCGTAAATTCCACAAATACAAAATCGGGCAATCAAGGCTTCAAAGGATGTGCCTATAGGTAGTTTTACAAAAGAGGAAGAAAAGAGGGTTGTTGAATTCGTTTTAAAATACAAAAGTATCGACACGGTAATTGGAAAATTGAATGTCATCTATGGACATAACTCCAAATGGACTAAAAATGCACTTACAATGGTGATCAAGCATTCATTAAAGCGAGCAATCAAAAAGATTATACTCTCAAAACAGAAATACCTTAGAAAAGGTCCTATAATCTATTTTGGAACAAATGAACTTGAAGTTGACAGCCTTTTTGAAGCAGAACATTTAAAGAAAGCAGTTTTAAACTTCTATTTAGTGCCAAGGACAACTATGACTGGGCTTTCCAGCATAATTGCAGATTTAAATGCTTTTTTTAATGGAAATCACAGTTCCGCTGAAATTGAGCTTGTTTCTTCTGATGAAGAATGTTCGATTATCCCTAAAATGGAATTTTCAGTCAAAGTAGAGGCAGAAAATGGTGATCAAAATAAGCTGATTGATTTAGAGAAGTCCAGAGAAGAAATACTCAATGTTAGTGAATTTAAATAATAACAAATTTCTCCTCAATAAAATATTGACAATATCCCATAAGGACAGTCCGAGGAAGCGTCAGAGCCAAACGTAAAGGAAGACCCTTAGCTCGACAGATAAACTGCTGCTGGTAACTACGAATAATTCATCTAAATTGATTGATGTGATTGATGACCATATTTCAGAATTTATTGGTATTAATTATTAATGCGTTTAAATTGCAAAAATAAAGTGATTGAAGTAATAAAGCAGATTGAAAAACAACCAGTCAATAGAAACTGCCGTGGAGCCATGCTCATAGTCGATGAAATCACAGGAAATCTGCTGTCGTCAGTCGTGAAAGAATTCTTCGCATTGGGAGTGCTAAACATCACAAAGATTCATTTAAAGAAACAGCCAAGACCTCAATCAATGGGCATATACTACATCAGTAAGTAATCAATATCACGGCTAGTTGAAGATTTCGCATAATAACCCATTTTTCATAGCATCAATTTGCTCATGCCTGAGGAAATCACTCCCTAAATAATGAAAACGGTGAGTGAAGAAAAGAAAATTGTGGAGAGGCTTGCGTTTTTTGGATAACTAAAACTGAACGTTCGATATGTGAGCAATAAATGCGGCTTGATATGCGAATAGCATCAAATATTTAAAAGTTTAGTAAAAAACGAGCTGAAGAACCTATCAGAAAGCATTGCTTAAAAATTAATAGAGGCAATAATTTGCGGATATGGAGACAACTTCAACATTAAGATTTATTACACCAATTTTGCATTGCATCAAGAGATAATAAAGATAATATCCAAATGTTATTAAAAACATAGGGCCTATCTCGAATCAATAAAACTCAAGAAGACGGAAGAATAGTAGGTAAAAGAAAGTAATAACTGTAAAACCATTCATCTTGTATTAGTTGAAAGGACAATTGATTTAATCAGCCCTTTGGTTAGAAATTATTATTATCTCACCATGGTTTCTGACGTTTTTGAAGTGGACTTCGCGAAGAAGGATATTACCCTGCGCTAGGGGAAAACAATTAAAATTAACTACTAAGACTCTATCTTCGAGAAATATAAAAACTTGCATATATCAAAGGCTCAATCCAGCGTCCAACCTGATTTCAAATAGTTTCAATCATAGAATGAAGCTGCCAAAATGATGAAAAACGAAAAGAATTTAGCAAATCTATAACTGAAACACATTATAAGGGATATCCCAGAGTACAACCGAAAGGTCTCGAGTTTTCAGTAGCAAATCTCCATCATGGACGACATCAAATAAATTTCTAAAGAATAGAATTTGCCATAGTTAGGGTAAATCGAGCAGATGATTGTATCCGGAATTAATGGGCATGGATAGGACATTAAAGATTCTCGGATCCTTGAAAAAACGTTGAAATTAACTTAAACCTTAAAATTAAGAAATTTCAATAATTATATAAAGATATTAGTACTGCTTTTAATGTGCGTGGAAATGGACAAATCGACAAGGAAGGAGATGATTCAACAGATCAATGAACAGCAAAAATATCCAGGATTAGGTGATTTCCTGAAGGAAATGAAAATAGTATAGAATGGATACAAACCACGAAAACTGAGGCCTGCCTTTAAGAAATAAAAATCATTCCTTGACCTGCATGAAAGTTTAGTATCCACCATTCTCTACGAGCTTATCTAAAGAGGAAATAGCAAATTAGTTAATTTAACAGTAATTGGCTAGAATACAAAGCAAATCTCTAAATTTGAAAATATATCACACAAGTAAAATAGATAATGGCTCGTCTGCATGGTTGGGGGAATCGCCATTAATGAGATTTGTCAACTCGAACGTTTGGAAGAAGTATACAAGGATAATGTCATTAATGTTATCAGTACAGATGTTCTTACAACGTGGAATTGCCTACAAGTATGGTCGGATATTTTTAAACAAGAGATGGAGTTATGATCGATTGAAGATGAAGGCTATTCTAATGATTTATTTACATACCATAATTTAGAAATGGTCTATGTTTGCTAAATTGCATGTTTTACATATTAACAGCAAGGAATTACTGCTTCAAAGAAGGATGATAGGTCAGTTTGCACCCTTGACCCTGATTTGAAAAGAGATAAACATAATCAAATTCTTTTATAAAAAAAGCAAGAAATATTAATTATTTTAAGTTCCTTGTTTGTTCAGAGCATACACTCTACAAATAAAACCATAGACTGTTCGTCTTAATTTAATATTGATAATATTGATTGAGATTGTTAATGATTCATCAAACGAGTTTGACTTCAGATGGAGCCTGATCGTTTTATGGGTCAACAAAGCTTCCATATCCGGGGTTCACCATCTAAATAGAAGTAATAATACTGAGTGATAGCTGAGATAGCGATGAAGCCAAAGGAAATTGACCAGTCCAGCCAAAAGGGACAAGGTAATATGCCTCTTATAGAATTTGTTGTAGTAGAAGGGTGCATTATCGATGAACTGCGGCCAGGGGTAACGAGCAAATCCTCCCATTTCGATATATTAATAATGATTAAAGCTAAAGCCAATCAACTTATTATTTATACCTTTATTAGTACATTTTTAAAATACTGGAGAAAGTATGAACCATGCATAAAATATTTCTGTAAGGGGATCGGCTTATTTCCAATTGGAAACAAATTTGTGTTGCTTATAGGAATTGTAAATTAACGAATAAAGTAAATATAAACAATTCAAGGATTGGTGCTATCGCTGAGATAGTGTTCGGTAGTCTATCTGAAACCTTTGAAGTGAGTTCTCATTTTTGTGGGATGGTGAAGCTTGCTTTTCTTTATGTATGCCTAGATCTCATCCAAAGTGTGAAAAGGTTCTAGTTTTTCGTTATTCCTTCCACCGACGATGAGTCTCTTGATTTTCTGAATACCGCCCAGCAGTTTGGCAATAAACTCAATATTTTTATCTGGATTGCCATAGTTTTTATTAAATTGCAGGATGGTTTCTATCATTTCCTCGTAGTCTTGAATTTGCTGCCGATTGCTGGTTAAGTTGATGATGGTGGTCTCTATCTCCCGTTTATTATCCAGCCACTCGATATATCTGTCCAGTATAAATTTCTGTAAATGCTCAAGTTGGCTGCATTTTAGCTTGTACTCTGGAATTCGATTAAAGATCTAATGTTTTTAATCACTGTTGTCAAGTTTATCCATTTTTTATTTTCTCAACATAATCTCATTCAACTCCTGCTCTCGTAGTTCACAACTCTTCATTTTCTATTTGAGCTTCGCCTATAGTTCATCCTTCTCATGCTGGATGCGACCATACAGCTCAAGATGTTTGCTCTCCTCTTTCGAATAGTTATCGATATACATTGCTTCCATCACATCCATTTTCTTTTTCAACTCCAATAAAGTCGTAGTTCCAAACAGCGAGTGATATTCCTAACAGAATTGCTGCATGCTAATTTTAAGACTAGAAAGTTGTTGGAAAGGTTCTTCCTTCTGCGCCTTGGCTTCCAATTTCTCCTCTTTGATTTTCAACTCTTTTTTAAGTGTTTAAATTTAAAGATCCTTCTCGAATATAATCTGATTGAATTTAGTGTTCTCTTCCCGAAGAGCGTAGTATTCTCCCACTCTGCAATTCACGATCTCCTCCATTCTGCCTTACAGCTTAGTACCGATGTGCTCATCGACTTACAAAAAAATACGCTAGTTCAACTCCTTTTTATGCTTTAAAAATTTATCACAACAGTTTTATTTCAGCACTCGCATTTATTATTTACTAAGTAAGGCGAAAGGTACATTGATCGCTTTATAATCGCTGCCTTGTCAGATGACTGTGGACGTGATTGCCGACCAATATTTTTTATATTGGCACTGCTATCCTTCAAGGTTGCATTTAGAGAGGAAGCGGATACCATAAAACTGGTGTTTTTGCTTGTCAAACATGATGTCTTTAAACTTTTGGCTGAGTTGTTGTTTTTTCTAATGTTTTGATTCTCTAACTATCGGTACTTGTCCTCCAATTCGTTAATGTGACTTTCCATCAAGACCACATTATCCAAAATCTTTTCAGTAGCTTGAATTTATTTATCTGAATTTTTGCTGCCGTTCTGTGCTGACAACAATTTCTTGAGTCTCTCAAAGCAGTTGAGTTATCCAGTATTGATAGGTTTAAAGTCATAATGCTGTAATTATTCAGCCATTAATTAGAGAAGTGGTTTCTCGTTCAATTTGTTAAACCATTTACTTGACTTAATTTAGTCTTCCTTCTTGAGATATTTTGAAAAGTCTGTATTGGAGCTTTTACTCAGTTAGTTAGATTTCTTTTGGCGTTGATTATTGAACACAGTTTTTATTCTATCGTATTTTTTATTTTAGAGGACTTGGGAAATACTGTCCATCGATAGTTATCTTCTAAATAAAGAAATTAATATGTTAAATTGCTGAATAGAATGAAGACAATAATTGAAATTCACGAAGTAAAAATAAACCTGATTTGAAGAGTTTATAAATTATGACCTATAGAAATCATGGAGTCGAGCCGATCTTCTTCACCTCTTTAACATCTTTTTCTTGAATGAAAGTTTTCTTCTTGACCTATTAGCCATTGTCAATAGTCTCAGTAATTTCAATATTACCATCATCTTTAAGCTTTTCCTCTCTTTTCACGATTAGGAGCTTACCACCTTTCTTATAAGCCTTTTACACCACATATTTGGTCTGTTTGCCATTTTTGGTCTCGTAATTGCTCGATTCTGAATATAGCTACCCAATGGACTCTTCTGAAGGAGGTGCAGTCTTGACTTCATTAGATTTAGTGGCCCCTTCTTCCCCTTTACCTTTTAATAGTTTTGCCTCATCCTTTTATCTCACTTTGAAAATTTAATCAACCTATTTTTCAAAGTCCTAAAAGAAACTTTTAAATCCTAAATCTCCATAGTATTTAGATGTTTTTGAATCCATAATAGTTTGATAGGCTTTTGATAATTCTGCAAACTTGGCCTCAGCATCAGGCTGGGAGTTGTTTTTTGGATGGTATTTAATGGAAAGAGTTCTGTAAGCGTTTTTGATTTGATCCACAGTAGCATCCTTATTAATTTCAAGAATCTTAAAAGGATCAAATTTTTCCTCGACTTTTTGAGGATAATGTTTCTTGAAAAATTCTTTCTCTGCTTCAAGTTGGGGTTGATTTTCCTTGAAAAACTGTTCGAAAACAGCATTTGGATTATTCTTATCTTCTATCTCCGAATATTATGGTTCATCAGGTATTGTTTTGAACTTGAACCTCCAGGTAGGAGTGATCCATCTGTGACGAGGGTGGAAGAATGGGTCATGAAAATCAAAAAGAGGCCTCAAGAAGTATTTTCTCATTAAGTCTTCAGATATTTTTATAATTACAATTTAATTCTGATCTATATATATTATGCTCTGGATAATTCTAGAATACCTTTAATTTAACATATTTAACTTTAAAACTATGCTACAAACACATGCTGATGATTTAGCGTTAAACTTTCAACAAATCGTACGCACTTCCATTTATTGTAGAGGATGACTGAGTGTTTAAGTTTGATGAGTGTAAAACAGCACTACAATAAACTTGAATTGATGGTTTTATAAGAGAGTCATGGTATTAATTAATCATTAGAATTGATGCCCATGTTATTAAAAATCAATTTTGATATGAGTGTAAAATTAAAAATTCTGATCCTATATAAATAAGTCATAAAGCATAATTATATTACTAAAACCTAAATCTATTTTATACAAATAATAAATGTCGCATTATTTATTTGCATGTTTGTTCAACTATAATTTGACTCTATTCCATAGAAATGCATTCCCATCACCACAATAACTCGCGCTCATAAATATAAATATAAATAATATCTCCACGCATCAATATAATGGACCACGCCATCGAAAATCGGTTTAATAGGTCACTAATGGTACATGGACTTTAAAATTTGGTGTTCGAGAAACGATAGAGGAAACCTGTTATGCCCTTAGTCACTACTATTTTGGTCAAGAATACTGAAAACAACAAAAAGACAGGGGTTAAGAAAACTGAAGCAGCAGCTAATAAGCCGACTACTAAATTGGATCACATCAAAAAGAATTAAAAAAAACAAGGTTAAAAATTACGCAAGAAGGCACTTACTGCTAGTTAAAAGAAAAAAGTTGGAAAATATGGGCAAAAAAAGTAATAGATTTCTGATGAAGAATCCTCTTCCTCGGAAGAATAGGAAAGTATTGAAGTTCTTTCACATAAAAATACTCAAACTGCAGGCAAAGTTTATTCCTCTAAAATTACTGTGCCTAATGCATAAAAATCGTTTTGTAATAAGTAAGATGTGGATCATAATATGATAAAAGGAGGAAGAGGACGAGGTAGACCAAAAAAGGGAATGGAGGCAGCTGATAGCTTGAATGAGAACAGTTATAGATAACCTGTAAATATGCCTAATATTGTCTAACAGATATAAATAGTGAAACCACCAGTAAATGTGTAAGCTGCAATGATATAAAAAAACAGTATGGTATAAAATCCGACCAATAAAATTGACTATGAGATGTAAAATCCTATCTTAATAGAATAAAACATGTTAGGCGGCACTCGATTTAGGGCAGCTAAGATCAACAACGCCAAAAATTATAATTAGAATGATGATGATTTGAATGAGTAAAATGAATCTGAAAGCGATAAGCCATATAAGAAAAAGAAAAAAATTAACAAAGCTAGATTAAGAGCTCGAAATGCAAAACCATACTCTCTAAATAGAATCTTCAGAAAAGAAGCCAAACGCAACTTTCCTTCGTTTACGCTGAAGGTTGACCTGAACAAACTCTCCTTTTCGTCATTTATCAATGAGTTTGGTGTTTTCGATCTCATTAACTTCAGTCTTCCCATCAGCTACCTTCATTTGTTTCCATAAATAACAAATCTAATGTAAAAAGGCTTTATCTTCGTTTGGGTCGAGCAAAAATAAACTCAAATAGGCTATCATTTGCTAAATCGTTGGGGATTTGACATTATCGATCAGATTGTTTGGATCAAGGCAAACGAAGATGAAAATATAATTGAAACAGATCATATTGATGTTGTCGGTAAGATCACGGATGAAAGCGAGGAGACCGAAAAAAATAAGAAAGATTCAGGGTTGTTTATCAATATGAAAAGCACATGTTTGGTGGGGTACAAATGCCCTGCAGGAAACAAAGCGGAATACAGAACCAAGGTATCTAATAATATCATTTTTGCTAAGTCTTTGAAAGGCTTGAGAAAACCCGTATAGATATACGAAATTGCAGATCTAATGATGCCAGGGGCTAAAAAATTGTAGTTAGGCGGGGAAGCCCAAGCGGGATGGCTTAATTTGCAACACTACGAACACACTCTTTATCGATGCAATGTTTGTCTTCAATAGTAAAATTTATACTTTTTGAAAGACAGCCCTCAGCCTGTAAAGTGTAAGAAATGCATATTGAATTAACTTGGTGAATAGATTGACAATTTATAAGAGTAATATCATAAAATATCGAAGATTCCTATTACTTACTCCACTTACTTTTCTGACAATATGAAAGGAGTCTGTTTTAAATGCAATCAGCATTAATAATAGTTGACAATCTAAGGATTCGTCCTTGTCTAGAATGACCCTCTGTGCAAAGGTACATTATATGTTGATTTAGACTGCTTCAGTCGATATTTGAGTTATCTTCCTCATCCTTTAGCTTAATTAAAAATAATATCTTCTAAAAAGAATTCCTATCATCATAATCAATATTCCTGCTCGAACTGCAATACTTTATCCCTGCATGACGTATTCTTCGAATGCACCAAGTGTAAACCTCATGCAATTTGCAAGGCCTGTTTTTGGAAGCTATAACAGACGCCTAAAAATGAAGAATTAATAGCAGGAGAATAATAAAACAAGAAAAACTCTAAAAAATAGACCATTCACGAATGGAAATTAAAGTTTGTAAAGACGCAACCGTTAATGAAATTTAGCTGTTTTGGTTGCAAAATTGATCTTGCAATTCCTTTTTGGTGTTGCTAAACTTGTCAGAATTGGGCATGGTGCGGTAAATGTGATAAAGGCAATAGTGATATTCATCCTCATTACCAAAATGGCCATCACAATGAGTATCTTATGATTTGATTCAAACAATTTAAATGTCTACTTTGACTTTGTAATAATAAATTATTTACTTTACTGCATGAAGTGGATGATGATCCTTGATATCAGCCTATCATTTCAACAATCGTTAAAGATAATGATAATGACAATATTATTGGTTGGCAACCCATAATATTTTATTGTTCAAAGCGATTCTTCTATTATATTATATTGTTTTCCATGACAAATAAACCGTCAAGCATATTAATGCACCTCTCTGATAATTACGAAACGCAGAGATATTGTAAAACCGCTTCTCAAGACAGTGGCTTGAGCAGAAAGCGCAAATTCTTAACAATAGTTAGCCATATTCCACAAGAAAGGGACATCAAAACCATCGCAGAACTTAAAAATAAAGCAATAGGACGCAAAGATAGCTGTAACCTCGTAGAACAAAAAGGAATCAATCTCAAGATTAGGAGGGGCAGTCATCATGAACCTCTCACATAACGAATAGGCCAATAAACCTATAGACGAAAACCCAATTTGATTAATTTTGAAGACAGATGCTAGTTGATGAACCAATTACCTCATCTTCCAAGTCACAAGTGCAACGAGCCAAGTACACCGATCAATCGCTTGCTGAGTGACTCCAGTTTTAAATAGAATTTACCTTTCTGATCTAATTAATTTGTTATGCTGATTCCAAACTAATGCAATTCAATGAGCCTTTTATAAAGATCGAATAACTCCCTAAACAAGTGGCTGATTTAGTTGGACATAAGTCATTCGTTTAATACTATTAAAAATCTTTTGATACTGAAAATAATTATGATGAGTTCGAGTCGTATCGCAGCTTATAGAATATATAAATTTGAAAATGTAAGGCAACCCCGCAGTGAAATGCAAGATAGTAATGTTAGGAGACCAGTCAGTTGGCAAGACTTCTATTATTAACCGCTTTATCTTCGATAATTTTACAGGAAATGAACAGGTATCTGTCATATCATGCAGCCTACTGTTGGAGTCGACTTCGTCTCCAAAACTATTAATGTGGAAAATAAGAGTCTTCGCATGCAGTTGTGGGACACAGCTGGTCAAGAGCGATTCCATTCCCTTATTCCCTCTTACATCAAAGATTCGAGTGCGGCAGTCATAGTTTTCGACATTACAAGTATCACCTCTTAAACTCAGGCGCAAACTCTTTTAATAATCTCTCCAAGTGGATTGATAACGTTCGTGAAGTACGAGGAGAGGAAGCACTGATTATGATAATTGGCAACAAAAGTGACCTTGATGGTGAGAGAGCTGTTGAGCACGCCCTTGCTACAACAAAAATCGGTGATCTTGGACTCAATTATATGGAAGTCTCAGCAAAAACAGGAAATAACATCAAAGAATTCTTCAGAGAGCTGGCCTCTGTAATTGCAGGAGGAGGTAAAAAAGCAAAAGATGAGCCAGTCAAACCTGTTGCAAGCACGAATGCAGTTCGTAGCGAAACAGCAGCAAGTTCCAATACTAACACAATGAAGCTATCAAAAACTAACTAAAAGGGTGATAAAAAAAAATGTTAATGTTGATGTATGAACTGATTTAACGCTTATGAAATAATGTTCTATGCTTGATTGGTTCAAAAGGATATGGATATTGTCTTCCTGATTCGTACTACTTGAAAAAAGTAGACAAAAGGATAAATTCAAGCCTTCATAGATAAGAATTTGTACTCTTAATTTATCTTGATTAAACTTATCATATTTTTATCATATTTTTATCATATTAAATCAATGATAATGTGCCACATGTCGCTCTAAATCTTATAATAAACATGAATTTGCTCCACATACTTCGCCCCCTGAGCTATGTCTTTCCAACAGTACCACCCCCGCCCATGCCTCTCAGCTATGAGCATCGCACCATCATCACTGCAATTGCGCTGCTCATCTATCTCATTTGCTCGCAGATACCAATTTATGGAATTGAACGCACCCATGAAGCAGACCCGTTATATTGGGCTCGAATCATTATGGCTTCTAGTCGAGGTACTCTTATGGAACTTGGTATTTCGCCAATCATATCTGGTGGTTGGGTGGCTCAAATATTGATAACTGTTGGATTGATCAAGGTCACCTCTCAAAAAGACATGCAGGAAGCTGAAGGACAACAAAAAATCTTTTTTCTTATGTTTTGTTTCGGAGAAGCCGCAGGAGCTATCTGGTATGGTGCATATGGTCAGCCTTCTATGATGAGTTATGCCACGATCTTCATTATTATGGTGCAGTTGATGGGGGCAGGTATCGTAGTCATCATGCTCGACGATCTACTATCCAAGGGATATGGACTAGGATCAGGAATTTCTCTTTTTATTGTTGCAAATACAGCTGAGACACTTTTCTGGTTCGCCTTCAGTCCTGTTACAATGAGCTCTGAGTTTGGAGTTGAATTTGAAGGAGCTTTTATCGCATTGGTGCACTTCTTATTCACAAAAGATACCATCTGGCTTGCTATTACTCAAGCGTTTACTCGATAAAACGGGTTTAATCTCAGTCAACTAGCTGGGTCTGTAGGAATCTTTTGTGTGCTAATATTTTTGCAAGGTTACAAAGCAAAAGTAAAGCTGGTCAGTCAAAAGGCTCCTGGCTTCTAGACCTTCTACACAATAAAACTATTTTTTACCTCCAATATGAGCGTAATTTTACAGTCGATGGTCATATCCAATTTTTACAAGATATCACAGTCACTTCATGATCGCTTCTATAAATCTGCGCTCATCAAATTGATCGGGACATGGTCTGGAGATAAAATAACAGGTGGTCTCTTGTGGTATATATCACCACCAACAACTCTTACAGAGGCATTAACTTTTCCACATCGTACTATTCTCTACACAATTTTTGTCTGCTTCCTCTGCGCTCTCTTTTCGAAGTAATTTTTATCTTAGATAGGTTTTGGATTGTCATCAGCAAATCAACGCCCAAAGACTATGCTAAAATGGCAAGATCCAAGGAGCTGACCCTTTAAAATTATAAATAGAGGTCAGTAATAAGAGAGTTGCATGAGATGATTCCCACAGCGGCAATGCTAGGCGGTATTGTGATAGGATTCCTGACTGTGGTGGGTGATTTACTACACGTTGCAGGTTCCAGCACAGGAATCATGCTCTCAATCACCATCCTCTACGGTTATTACGAAATTAAAAAAACAGACAGGACAGAAATATAGGAGTTTTGATTTATACTCGAATCAATATGATTAAATCAAATATTATCAATCAATCATAAATCAAAAGCCTCTTCAATCGTAGTTCGTCCTTGATTTATTGTGAGATTTATTTTATGTGTAAGAAATTGAGAGGATAGCGAATAAATATGAGCAATCGATATAGTACGACAATAATATAATAATTGCCAGATGGAGGGAAGCAGTTTTGTCGACAACGAAGATGAGTTGGAGAGAGGCTTGTTTACACGCTACATGACGCGAGGAGGAGCTCAAACCGAACTTAATATCAACTTCATCCCTGATTTTTTACGGTTCCTCAAGGGTAAAATGAATTCAGAAGAGTTACTCAGATTAGAGGATTACCACCTGCAAAACTATTTGATGGAGCTGTCTGTTTGCTATAAGGAAGGCAGAACTCTTAAAGAAGTTACTGAACGAGTCTTGGACCATATTAGAGCTAGTAATAATTTTTGGTACAAACATAATAACAAGGAACAGCTCGATGAGGAGCAGCAGCAAAAACGGCATGCCATTAATTGCTATCATAGAGATATGGATCATCTCAAGACAGCTTTCAAAGATCAATAAAATGCTTATACTTTCACGCCTACTTATCCAAGAAAAACTCCTCTTATTCATCGTTTCATTCTTTTACATGGATACTCTGAGCCGCACTTCGGGACAAGGCAGCCTCTTAATCATATTTCCCTCATTCCAACCTTTATCTTGAGGAAAAGAGCATAAACTACAAATAAAAATCAAATTGAAGGAAAGGAAGAAGGGGAAGAAGTAAAAAACCCTAAGGATGCAGACCGTTTGGTCAAGAATCTTCTTTAAGAGTGTATAATTTTCGTTTTGAGTAACAAATCATAGGCTCGAAGCAAAAAATAGATGCCTTAGGTTCAGAAAGAGTCTTAAAACTAAGATTATTTCCCTTCCAGTTCAATTGCAAATTAAGGAGAATAGGCTGAGACATAAAAATGCGTGATGGAGGAATTTTAAGATTATTTGCAGGGATATTTTAATTTACCTAAAATACCAAAAAGTCATCATATGCGAACTTTAACTTATAATTTGATTATCCTTTGTCAGCAAATTCTTTTAATAACAGATCAGAAAAAAACTGCTTAGGTAAAGACGGAAGTTAATTCTAGTCAAGGCGTAGATGATTCAATTAAAAGAATAAGCTTGAATGAGGAAGCCACCAAGATATTGAGCAGTCTGGCAGAATCATAATTGGAAGAATTCCAGGCAAATATTGTAAGCAGTTATTTTTTATAATTATGGAATTAAAGTCTACAAGCAATTTCGCAATAACTGAGGGAAAAGGAAGAAGAAAGCGCGAAAATGGGTAAAGGATGGCTGAACTCGTCCGAGGAAATTGCTAAAGTCAAAGATTAGTACCTTCAACTACTGGATCAGCCGGAATTTGTTGAACTGACAAAATATCGAGCTTTGGGCACTGGAGTTCCTTGGAAGGAAGAGGATTATCTTAAATTTTTAAAAGCGCTGAATGAATTTTTAAACATTCCAACCAATAATAAAAAAATAGCGAGTGCTATGGGAGACAGTTTTGAACCCAATCACGTTAAACATGTCAAGGCTGCATACTTAATTGTGATGAAGGAGCGCTTAGAGCGTGGAGAGAGTGGTGGCGGAAAGAGAGGAAAATGTCTGAGCAAATCTGAATTCATAGAGCGAGATATCAATAACTTTTCGATGAGATGGTTTTAGAAAGCTAAAAAGATTTATAAAAAAAAGCCTAAGCGTAAACGCAGAAATAGTTCTGACGAATAGGGTGAAGATGAATTTGATTCTGAGTATTGACTGATCGAACATATGCTTTTTTAAATTAACACATATCATCAATAATGAGTAAATCCATCTGGAAACTTAATAGATATTCTGGTATGTCATTAACATCATTTGATCATTTTTATGAACCATAATTTGAGTTACCATATTTAATTACTGTCCTTTATATAGCTTACTTGATATATAATCAACTCTTATGGTAGAAAATGGGCCCAGCTTCATGCCTCTACAACTCATCGACTAGCATAAATATTTTAAGTATGCGTGCTAATATGCAGTTAACTGTCTCTCGAGACAACTATCAATAGCCTCGGCAACTGCGGAAAAAAATATTATACTGTTGCTATCGTTGGAGCTCAAAATTCAGGGAAAAGCACTTTGCTGAACAATTTATTCGGCACAGATTTTAAGGTCTTGCATGGTGAAGCCGGTCATCGTACTACCCGAGGGGTCGTACTGGGCCGTGATAAGGATAGTAGTCTCATCATAATGGATGTGGAGGGAAATGACTCTTATGAATCACACATAGAGGGCGATGATGTATCTTTTCTCTAAATTAGAATTATGAACGAATGGTAGGAAGCTTTGCGTTAGTTGGCGCCAATATATTACTGGTCAACGTCTTTGAAAAGCAGTTGGGTCAACGAAAGGGCTCTCAGTACGAAACATTATCAACTGTGATGCGTATATGCATCGATCAATTCAAGCAGGAGTCTCCCAAGACAATCCTATTTGTTCTCAGGGACTCGAATATTGAGGAAGCCGGTCAAAGTGGAGTAAAGGTAAAAATTCAGAAAGATGTGGAGCAAGTCTGGAAGAACGTGTGGAGTGGTACTAAAATTACTCCAGAAATGTAAAAGTATCGATCCAATCCCGAACGATTTTTCACACTTTAAGTGGCCTTCTTAAGATGCTTTGACTGTGATTATCCCGAATAATTTGTGGAAGATGTTAGCAAGCTGCGCCAGAGATTTATTGATCCAGAATCACAAGGATATCTCTTTAAAAAACAAAATCAGGAACATAATCTTCCCGTCGGGGATATGACGCCACTACTTAGCAAAATTTGGGTTTTACTAACCACGAATAAGGAGCTTAATCTACCCAATGAAAAGGTTCAACTGGCCAATTATCGCTGCGAGCAAATTGCAACTGAGGTAAACATCATCTCACTCAGATTCGTAAAAAATATGACTCTGATATCGACAACAATGCCAATAAAATCAGAAACTACGGAGCTATATTGGAGGAAATATGCCACTAGTTCAGGAAGGCCACCAGTAGCTATGGAAAAACAGTCACTGAAAAGTTGGAACAGTAACTGCTGGAAGGGTTTCGTCCTAAAATCAGAACGGTAGTCCTATCCGTGGTTGAACACGAGGAAAAAGAGTTCCAAGATTAATTTGTCAAGAAAATCGATGAATTTTTCTACGACCCAAACATGAGCTTTAAGATGCAGTCGTTGGATTTACAAAAAACGATTATTGAAAAACAGTTGCATCTTTTCAAAAACATAAATTTCGATATCCCAAAAAGATAGGAAAGGATAAAATCTTTGAGCACTCGTCTTGAGGAGCTCTCTAAAACTGAAGTAAATCATAAGCTCGAATGGACTCAACAATAATTCTAAAGTGAGGGGCAGCGTGCTATGAAACTAGTTGCTGCTGTGGCCTTGAAGTAACATTTCGGTATGGAGTTTTGGGGACATCTCGGCCAAATCTATCAGGATCGCAAGAAAGAACTGTTTGAAGAATTAGAATCGAGAATGTGTTGGGCTAGAGGTTCTGGAGCAACAGGTGGAGATCTTGACAGCGCTGAATAGCGACTGATGGAATGGCTGAAACAGGAAGTAAAGACATAGTTCGAGAGAGGATTAACTTAAAAATTGTTCAACTATTTTAAAACCAATTTTGAAGCTGACCAACATGGAGTGCGCTACGATTATAACTTACTCAGTGAAGAGACTGTCATGGAAAGATTTGTAATAATGTTTTTATTTAGACAGAAGCCAAGGAAATGGCATTGGATCTTTTAAGAAGACTAAACAATTTTACACTATCCCTCAGTAGGTACACTTCCTTCATTGATGTCGATGATGATGTTAATAATCCAACCTATAACCCCTTCCTCGAGGCAGGAACAGTCCTTAGCATTCGTTAAGGACTCGAACGCAGGGCAAGCGAGGAGTATTCGAGTGTTATGAGAAGAAAAAATGAGGCACGCATGAAAAAAACTCCCATGTATCTGATTGCACTGATCGCATTCTTTATCTACGACGACCTTTGGTTCTCGCAGGAGGAGAGTCCATTCATGCACTACCTACTTACTGTTCTGATTGTTTTGATTCTTATTCCCTTTGCGCTTGGGCAAGGCGCTATCCTTCATCAGACCTTCAACATGATCGCCTAAAGAATCGGCTCTGTGAGTACTACCCTTTGGAATAAAACTCGGAAAGTTAACAATGAGTCATCTGATCGTCCAAAAGAAGAAACTGAGAACAAAGAGAAAACACCTTGATGTATCATTTGCATATAGCCTTTGACTCTATACATAAAACTATCCTTAAAATTTACCCTTACTGGGCTTGATCCAATTACAAATAATAATCATAAAATTATTGCCATAGCTGGTTTAGGCTATAATAATATGAGTTAGAGAAAGCCTTGGTCTTTGGAAGTAATCCTATTTTAAGCTAGGAAGATCAATTGCTAAGGGACTTACTAGAGGACAATTAGGGAGCCATTAATGAAAAGCTGAAGTGGGTGGAAATCGCTTAAAAATTAGCTTAGATTGGTACTGCTCGCACGGGCAAACAATGCCGCTAAAGGTATATTCTACCCTGATATAGATGGCACAACCAGCTCAAGCCAGGAATCTAGAATCAACGTGAATGGACACTCGCTTAAGTGCAAATATTATTTCGCGTGCAGGAGTAAGTTGGCAATCATTGGGCACAAATTGCGAGAGAGTTACCTGGTCGCACCGATAATAACATAAAAAACTATTTTTACTCAACTTTGCGCAAGGCCATGAGGAAGATAAATAGCTACGTGTTGCTACACAAAAAAGAGGGGCCATATCGAAATGTTAAAGAGTTCAAGCAATATACGTTAAATAAAATACTTGCAGTGGCCGAGCGTAAATATGAAAATAAAATCAATCTGCGTCGGTCAGGAGTAGATAATGATGCACGCGGTATGACATTGTTAATGCAGAAATTAAAAAATTACTTGTCGATATCCAGAGCGATGAAAATATTGTGCCGACATCAGAAAGACATTCGCTATTTGAGAATACAATTGAGCGCATACTGGAGTTTAATCGAAACTGTAAGCGTCGCAAAGGCAAACGTAAAGACTCAGAGGATGATGATTTTGAAGAGATTATTCAGACTCCTCCTGTTTCTCATGAGAAATTAAAAAATTCAATAGAAGAAAATCCTTAGGAGTTAAATAAGGAAGGAAAGGAAGAAAAACCTAAAGAATTCATAGTGAGCTTAGAGTAAATATAAGAAGAAAAGAAAGGAGACGAAGGGCAGAGACCGGAGAGTGAAATGGCAGCTAGTCAATATATTATGAGTTCTGGCTTTGTGGGGCGATCATGCTCTTCATATCAGAAGGATTCTTCTCACATTCTGTTATCTTCTTCGTTCCGTGAATACCAAGCCGCGGGTATTGAACAAAATCTATTGGTTTAATCACAAAACTATACAAGCAATTGTGATAAAGGGGGCTTTCTCAGCAGCATCCCAAGTTTCGAAAAAAAGCAGACCAACCGCAATGACCCAGGGTTTGATTTTTGGCGAGAGGATCTTTGTCAAGGACAGCCTCTGAATTTTATGATGGAATGGTCCGGCAACATCGGCAATATGTTAGATGATAACCATCTTCGTCTAAGTATGTCGTTCGGCGCATCAGCCTTTCTGCAACATAAAACATAAAGCCAAATGGATAAGCAATAGACATAGACGACACTGAAATGAATATTTTAAGCTTCATTATTTATTTATTAACCAATATAATAAGCATAATATTTTGATTGATCTCTAAAATTGTAAAATAAAGACATTAGTTCATAAAAACAGTAGCAAAAATCGAAAAATGCATTATTGAATAGATTAAGAATAAGTCAAATATATAGAAATACCATATAATCTAAAGAATGTAAAATTAATTTGATATTTTACTATTGTATAATACAAGATCAATTTCATTGAGTTGGTATGAGGTCAATCCTATATACTCCTTGGCGATATACTATGTGAACGACTATCAAGTATCCAACACTTATTGCAGTTAGGATAATTTGAATCCAAAGTCTCACATTTCTTCTTTATTTTCTTTCAATAAAAATGGTTAATAAACATATCAATCCCACACTATATGACCTGCACAGTATTTTTCTCCATATAAGTATGGTTGAAAGGCAGCATTTCCGATTGCCATGATAAAATGAGCTAAGCAATGCATAACTGCAAATAAAGTGAGATTTATATCAATCTCTTCAGAACCCCCATCGTATAAATTATATAAATTTTAAATTTTAATATAATATTCATTTTTTATCATTATTATGGAAGAGTAATTTGATACATAAAATGAGTTTATATCTAATAAAATGACATATAAACTGAAAACTGAAAACTGAAAAATAAAATATATTTGCTTGTATTTTGGTATTGATGATAAATAAGCAAAATGTTTAGTTTACAAGAATAAACCTAATTTTTGTCTGATATTTATTATTTTGTTTGCTTGCTCTTCGAAATAAACTTATTGAATATCAAAATGTAAGGGGTTAAATTAATTCGTGTCAGTTTCTTACAAATGAGTATAACATTGGAAAATTAGGTCATTTTATGATAATAATTCTTATCTCATGGAAGGCCTAAAGGACAGTGTTCTAACCTAGGTAGATACTCGAGATGCTCAGGCTATTCCTACAGATTTGACTGATAACCGCTTCGATGGGCTTTCAAAATTGCATATCTGGGCTTATGGAGTGGGCCACTTCATTAACGATCTGGTCGCAGCTTGCTGGTTTAACTACCTATTCTTCTTTCTTAAAAAAATTATCAAGACAGATGCTGCTTCTAGTGCGCTTCTTGCAGGGCAACTCTGTGATGGAATAGCCACTCCGATTGTTGGGATGTTGTCTGATCGCTATCATACTCCCATTGGTCAGCGTAAACCTTGGTACATTGCGGGATTGATCCTTGTTTTTTCTTGCTTTATTCCGCTGTTCAGCGGCTTTTCAAGTGATAATGTGGGTAATGAATATGCCTTTTATACCATATTCCCGGGCTTGTTCAATATCGGATGGGCAGCTCTGCAAATAAGTCACATGAGTCTAGTACCAGCTCTCACGTGTTCCCGTAAACGCAGAGTAAACTTTAATTGATATAGGATAAACTTAACAATCTTCGTAACCTGTTTACCTTCATCAGTAACTTTACAGTTCTAGGCATAGGACTCATTATATTCTCAAGCATGGGTAACCCTCAGCTTGAGTATAAACTCATCACTTATTTGTCGCTTGGAGTAGGATTAGTAGCTTCAATCTTTTTCATTGTAAAGATTAATGAACCGAAACTAACAAAAATATGCACTGAAAAACAGGAGACATTGAAACAGGAAGTTGCAGATCAACGCGCATTTGATCGCAATCTAGTATCAAATTTATCAGAATTAAGCACTGGTGACAGTGATGATGTAAGCCTAAGAGATCCGCTTGTGCGTCGGGAATCGAAAAAAGACTGGTTTTACATGCCCAAGTTCTACCTTTTTGGAGTCTGTTATATGTGTGTAAGGTTGTACACTAACATATTTGGTACTCTCTTACCGTTCTTTTTGATGGATGTACTCAGAATGAATGGATCTGGCGATGATGAGCATGTGTCTTTTAACCTAGCACTTGTACCCATGATTGCTTATGCATCTTCAGTGGTGGTTAGCACCCGTCTCAACTGGTTTTATACTACTTTTGGCCGCAAGAAAGCCTTATTTTTAGGCACTGCTCTCTGTATGGTTTGCCTGGTAGGAATGGCTTTTCTTACTGCATAGACAGCATGGGTTATGTATATATTGTCCCTTATTATCGGTAGTTTTAATTTTATTTAGGAGCATCGCAGTCACTGGTGCTTTCAACTGGTATCAACTTGATTTCTGACGTTGTTGGAGCAAAGGCTAAAACTGGTGCCTTTGTCTTCGGAATTTATTCTTTATTGGATAAATTCTCATCAGGAATAGTAATCTTTTTAATCGGAAACACCGAGGCATATTCAAAGGAAACAAAAGATATCTCAGACTCTGATTCCTCTTTCATCAGATTAACAATGATACTTATCCCCGGAGTTGCCTGCCTTTTGAGCTCATTAATCGTCCTGAGTTACCCCATTGAGGAATACGGTAAGTAAAGGAAAAAGTCCTAAGGACTTCTCAAGTAGAAAAGCGATCTCTAGTAGGAACTTGTTGCTTGATTTTTGTATGTCAATATGCGGAAATTAATATTTTGGACAATAAGCTTATGTTAACATGACAGATGACACGTTTATTATATTATGACGAATACAAATATTTAAAAATAAGCTGCCAGAATCATTCAAGAAGAAGAGGAAAACATGGATTAAGATGTTTCTCTTCTAACTAAAGGCCAAGAGGAGGAAAATCCAATTGGAGAGTTCAAGAGGCAACAAAATATCGCTCAAGAGTGCTGCGAGGTGGGTCGACGGCTCTTAACTTAAAACAAATGGGAAGATGCTTCCAAAGAGTTTTCAAAGGCAGTAATGACATTTGAGTATATACTCAAGCACAACGTGAAACAACACTAGCTGAGGCAGGATATTTCTGACATGTTAAAGCAAACAATTCGCCCTGCCTATTCCAACTTAGCTCTATGCAACCTCAAGTTGCAGAGATACAGTATGGCCATAACTTTTGCTGATCAGGTACTCGCTTCTGATTCTGCCAATGTTAAAAATGTCTACAGAAGGGGAGTAGCTCGCAAGATGACCAAATTGTATGATGAAGCAATCACAGATTTCGAGAAAGTAATTACCCTTGATTCGGAGATGAAAGCATAGTGCAACAAGCTGATCAATGAATGCAAAATTTTAAAAAAGGAACAAAGACGGAAAGAGAAGGAATTGGCCAAACAGTTTATGTAGGGATATTCCGAAGACAAGCCAATCCCAGTTTCCATAGATATCCCCATAGAAGAGAAAAGCAATTCAAAAGCAAAACTAAGTTTATGGTAGCGAGCCATAATGTGCTTAAAAGGATTGAAAGACTACTGTCCGCGTCTGTTTAAAAGATCATGATGATATTCGTACTAACAGCTCAATATTATAAACACAATGAAGACGAACGAGCAACAGCTGATTCTTTAATTGGAAAAAGAACAGCAAGAGATAGATACGATTCAAAAACAACGTAGTCTCATTTATAAGATTGAGTCCGCATTATGCCGCAAGGAGAAAGAGTTAGAGAGGCTATCAGCATTAGTATAACAATACCGCCCATCTCACTAAAGGTATTCCGCAATGAGATTGGATTTAATCGAGAAGGACAGCGCTGTGAAAGTACTAACACGTTAAAATCAATTGCTGAGAAGATAGTTTGAGAAGCTTCTCCATGATTGTGAAGAATTAACTTAACAACTGAGAATATCTGAGATATAGAAGCAGAATTTGATAAGAGAAAGACATGGAATAGAGGTTACTGTAATCTAATATAGAGAGTCAACAGAGAAATTTAGCAAACTTACAAGGAATATCAAACACAGTGTCGACAGAAGGAATATTAACTAACTTTAGAGCTCAATCAAGCATTTCAGTCAATAGAGAGTAAATACTAACTGATGCAGCCATGACTAAAGCTTTGGAGGAAGTCAAAGCAGATAAATCATTACGCGAATCATCGCCTGACCAAATTAAGAAACATGATGAATAAATTCGTAAATTGCAGGGAGAATTAGCATAGAGAGAGAAAGAACTGCAAAAAACTAAAATTTTGAATCATGAACTGTCCCTTGAATTTGACAGGTCAGTCAGCAAAATAGGTTAATTTGAAAAGGATCTGAATGGATATCGTCGTGAAAATCAGGAACTTAAAAAAACTCTTGGACTTGTGCTAGAGCAATAGAAATACTAAAAACTTCATGAAAAATTCCTACGGTAAAGGGGAGGTGGAAGCTAATAGGAGGAAGAATAAGACTTATCATCAAATGGTGACATGATTGAGAGTAGTCCTGAGATGTCCTAAATAAAGTTGTGATTTTGTTAGAAACCCAAGTGTTTTATATTTGATTCGAATAGAGTATTTATAAATATCTAATTATAAAGTACAGTTGAATGGCGGATAAGATTAATGACATTTTGTTCAAAATGTAATTATAAAAAAAGAAAAACAATGATTATCTCAACAAAATAAAAGAGTCAATCGCTGAAAACATTCCTCCCTCTGAATAGGCAGAAAAGTAAAGGAAATCAATTCAAGATGAAACTCTTATTAAATTAAACAGTCGAATTAATAATCTATAAAATTTGATTAACAACAGCCATTCAGTTGAAAAGTTAGTGCATGAACATATCCTAATGAATTAATCTTTATAATCATCACTTTCAACCAATCGATATCAAGAAGAGTGCAACAAATTGATTAAAGAAAATTCATTACTCCATCAGCAATTAGTTGATAGAGAGATGGTGGAGAACAATCTTCGATAAGAAATTAGAGAGACTCAAAGGTAGGTTTAAACTTTAAAAAAACAAATTGAACATCTTCAAAATAAAATAACTAAGAAATCCGGTGCTAAAATATCTAGCAGCATGAGGAAGTTAGATTGGGTAAAAGCGCAACTTGCCTAATCTCGCTAAGAAATAACAAAACTGAAGCTTTTTCTCCAGAACAACAACTTTACTGATGAAAAACTTAAAAAGGATATTGAAATTCAGGTCAAAATGATGACTTTAGGAAACACTAAGCTAAAAGATCAATGCCAATAACTAACCCAAAAATTGGAAGAAGTGAAAATTAGATCTTTTCGATTTGAAAAATTACTAACGGAGGTCAGTGGAATTAGATCCCCATCTACCAACCAATCAGAGGAGATGTTTGAGGAGTACAAAATTTAGATATCCAAATATTTTAAGTACTCTGGCCTGCTGAAGGGATCATAAATTGTGAAATAAAACTTTTATCGAAAATGGCTATTCTAGAAATTGTAGAGAGTGGTTGAGTTTGATAAAATCGATAGCAAACTCCTCTTTAAATATGACAAGCATAACACCACTGGCTTTCATCATTACATTAACGAGAAATATAACTTGCTACTGTTGGTTCAACTCAGCAATGGCACAATCATCGGTGGCTACTCTTACTTTCCTCTATAAAAAAATCGCATAGACAAACCTGGACGAGGCTTTATCTTCAACCTCAATAATCGTCGAGACTATTATCCAAAGACCGATTCGCCTTTGCAGGTAGTTACATATGATGATTTCTACATTATCTTCGGAAACGCAGAGATTCGCTTGAGATAGCAGTAGCTGAAGGTTTTCAGTAATTTTGGAATTGGAACTAGCTTTTTCCAAGCCAATACAAGTAAACTATAAGATTTTATGGGATAAAACTGCAAGGAACTGCCTATCGAGACCTATGAAGTATTTCAGTTGATCATTAATTGAAATATAGGATTAGATTAATATTTGTATTTTTACATCAAGGCAATCACTTGAAGAACATTGATTAGATCACTCTTTTTTGCCTTGAAACCATCCGAGAACTTGACTAAAAGCTCCTTCTTTTGGCTTTATTTTGTTTTTCAGTTTATCATACTGCTTGTTTTCGAATGAACGTCCATATATAGTGTAATCAACTATTTTACTAAACATGGCAGGGTCTTTTATCATCAGATCACCTATATTAGGATTAAGCGCATCATCTCCATTCGGGTAAGTCATGATAAAAATGAGGCCACATATTATCATTGATAAGTTAACTGTAGGAGTATAATCCTATCGCACAAGGGGTAAACATACACTCCCCTCATAGTTGATGTTTGGGTGATAAATTTTATCCAAACATTTCAATTTTGGAGGATCCATTGGATACGTGTCTGGAAAAGTTAACTGAAAAGTTACCTGGCAACCTTCATAAGGCGAACCGCTTTGTGGCGAAACAATGACTTTTATGAGTTGAAGTGATGCTTAATTGGGAAATCGCAATTCGACAAAATATATCTTTTCATCTTGGTAGGAGGCAAGATCCTTTTCAAGCCGCAAAGTAGCCATGTTTCTTTTTGGTTTTTTCTCTGCTACAATCAAAGGCTAGCTACCTTTTTCTTTCTCCTTTTGCTTCTCCTAAAAATTCTTGAGCATTAATATTGAATAAAAGAGGCTTATTAAGTTAATTATAATTTCATCATTGCTTTTTTTGAAGATGTTCGCTGGATTTTGCCACAACATACGCTAGACAACAGGTTAATCTCTTGACATAATCAATATCTAGAAATTCGTTGGGTCCATGAGCATTTGAGTTGGGACCCAATACTCCAGTAATTAAGAATTGCCTCCCGGGCCACATTTTTTGTAATTGAACCATCAATGGAATTGCCCCTCCTTCTCCCATACTCAGCAACCTCTTTCCATAAAATATATCGGAGGCCTCATTTACAGCTTTTTAGAAGTAAGGTTCATACTCTATAGAGCTCCATCCTCCAGAAGCACGAACACTATGAACAGTTGCCTTGGCATTATAAGGTACATTAGTTTCAAGAATTTATTTTAGAGTTGCTTCAGCTTCCGCGGATGGGTAATTAGGAGACAGTCTAACGCTGAATCTTACCTAAATTGAAGGCACCAAAACATTTCCTGCTGATTCAGATTCAGGAAAACCTGTTTGGCCAGTGAGAGTGAAAGTGGGATACCAATTTCTCCTCAGCAAACATTAAAGAGCATTTTAGCTTAGAGGTTTTGTTCCCTAAGCAAAAGGAAAATGTTTGTACACCTAATCACCCATCAATTCTGCAATTTCTACGTTTTCCCGATATCGATCAGGAGTAATGTCTTTGAAAAATCCTTTGTTAACTTCTCCTGTAATGGGGTTTTCCAGTCTGTTTAGCAGCATGCGAAGAATTCTAAAAACACTTGGTACGACTCCTGAATAAGATCCACTATGCAATCCAATCTAATTGGTTTAAACTTTAAGTGTAGCGACTAAATTGCCCCTCAATGAAGTTGTCAACCACATACGTTCATAGTCAAGAGCTCCAGAATCTAAACAAAAAAAAGCAAAAGGCTCTCCAATTCTGTCTTTGAGTTTTTATAAATAATGTGGCATATGACCACTTCCACTTTATTCATCTCCTTCTGTAATCATAACGCAACGTGGTAAAGGAAGACCTTGCTCCTGCAAAGCTTTTATTCCTAATATTGTAGAAAATGTTGAGTATCCATCATCTGCACCTCCACGGCCATAGAGCTTGCCATTGATAATTTTGGGGTTAGTTGCACCAATTCCTTCCATCCACCCTACCATTGGTGGTTGTTTGTCGTAGTGACCATAAAAGAAGAGTGTATACGGTATCTGCCCTTTTATTTCAGTATAGAGCAAGGGAGAATATCCTTCATCTTTAATGATTTCAATGGTGAGTCCTTCCACTTTCAGATTTTCCACCCAATTCAGTATATACTGAGCTGCCTTTTCTAACTTCCCATTAGTGTTCCACTAAGGATCATAAGTCCTTGATAGATTATCAATGCGTATGTACTCAATGAGAGCAGGAACAACCTTGCTTTCATAGTTATCTTCAACGTACTGTTTGAGTGCCTAAGTATTCACAGTTGCCATCCAAAGATAGATATTATGATAGTTCAATATGATATATAAATTGAGACTAATAATAATCCAATGGTAAATTTACTTTTGTTAGAAAACATGTCATGCAGTATTGATGCCAATGTCAGCTTCTTCTACGATAATGCGAGAATTTCTTTGACATTGTGAATACTGTCAAGTCTAAAGCAGTGGATGGAATTAAAATTCTTTTGAGATCTTGATCTGGAGCAGTTTTAATAGCACAATTTATCTTCAGTTATAAATATCTTATTTCCTTCACAAAAATAATCCTACTAATTACTTGTATTTACATTTTTGCAAAAAAATAAATTTTATTCTTCAATTATTCATCTCAAAATATGATAAAGAATTACTACGGCCAAATTAATCAGGCTCAAAGAATTCCGTCAAAAATATTGAGCAACATTATTCGCGGTAAGATAAAAAAAATTTAAGAGTTGATAATTTGGCTGCATTAAAATGAATGCATCAAAAGGGTTGGTGGAATCATCACATACTGTACTTTTTCATGTACTCGTAGCTGGTTCTAAATTCCTTAGTCACGCCATAGTTACCTAGATGAAGTTAGGCGGCAAATTAATGTCTAAGTGTGGCGGCTCTTCTCCTCTCTATTCAGCATCTAACAGTGCCTTCTAAATAGCAATTTTCTTACTGCATAAGCCTCACGCTCTTTCTTAGTGCCCCCATTATGCTTTAGCTTGATGTGTAGATTCATTGACACTGAGGAACCGTAGTTACGTTCACACCCCGGGTAGGTACACTCATAGCTGCCTCCTTAGTTCCTCGACTCATTAGAGTTCGAATTCTGCTTTCGAATTTGTCGACTTATCAGCTTTTCTGATTTGATCGTTAATTATCCCTCAGGTTCCAGGTGGGCAGGGAATAGTGAGGAAACTTGGTTAGCCTCATTTGCAAACCACCTAGCCATTTTTTTAGCTCTTAATTGCTCGTTTTCCTTTGTAATGATCTCAATTTTAACACGTAAGGAATCGCTGAGGAGAACTGCTTTCGAGCAATCTTCAGCCAATTTTCCGTAATTCTCTACTAACAGACGATATGCTTGCTCCCACTCAAAAGACATTTCCTAATTTTGGTAAAAATAAAACATGTCAAAAAATATTATATAACGTATTAAATCAATCAAAAAATGAAGTCGGCGTGAAAGGCTCTTAAATGAGATAGGAATGCCTTAAAGGAAGATGGATAAATGGTGGAGAGTCTTTCAAATTGTTAAATCAATAACAATAGAGGGATGAAAGCAGATCTTTTATTTTCTATATTAATTTGCCAATATATGATTTTACAATCAATTATAAGAGTTTCTTATAATAATTTAAGGACGCATGGAAGAACAAGCTTAATGGAAGTGAAGGTAAGTTATAAAACCAAATATATGTTCAGTTAATTGATCTCCGAATATTAATATGCAAATATATCATATCCAACTCCCTAGTAATTAAGTATAATAAATTTATAATATTCTTTTAATATTAATATAAAAGCATGTTATTTCTGTCTTTATTTTCGCTACTCTAAGGGTATGATATGAGTATCATTATAATTTATAATTATTACCTCCTTTTCTAATTAAATGTAAATCAATGCTAAAGTGATCGCATAGCAACATATGCAGCGATGTCCATCTTCTTATCAACTTATAGCTGACAATAACCCTATCTTCAATTAACGAATACAGAACATTCTCAATACGGATTTTTAGGAAGTTAGAAACCTCGGCATTTTTTAAAGCACTGGAGATCCAACTCCTAATCTCTTTTACTATCGGGCGTAACTCTATAAAGATGATCTTGGGGAAGCTATTGAGGACTTTATGATTCATGAAATTGATCATTTCTACAACAACAGTGATCAAACATATGCTATCGCCTATATTCACTCATGCTTCGTTGATTTCATCACCTTCCGTAAATCTTTATAGAAATGGCCTGAGCATTTTTTTCGCAGATTGCGGAGAGTATACATTGTGGATGGAAGTTTCGTGGTGAAAATCATTGAGATCTGTTCTTTTGGTGCTTTTTACCGCCTTTGTGACTAGCTCTTTTTGGATATATAAAAAATTTCAGACCTCAAAGAAGTAGATGGAGAATTAATGAGATCACTGGGCGAAGACCCCGATTCTACTGTCATTCACAACAAAAACAGCATCAAGATCATTGAAAACGGCTTATACGGCAAAAAGATAAATGATTATGTAGGCATCCAGTAATATAGGACTTGTACTCAGGTAAATACCCTGTTATCATTCTTCGTTTACTGGCGAGATTAGTGCGCAATCCTGATGAGCTAAAATTCGAAGGTGTTTTTCGCAAAACTTGCAGTTACGATGAGTTATAAAGAATGTAAGATTTGATAATGAAAAATAACCTCTCTTGCATCTAAGATGAAAAGGATATTCTAGTGGTATCTGGTAGATTTGTTGTAATTTAGGCTTGCTGAAGAAAATACTGAATAATTTAAAGCTGCCCCTCTTCAACTATGCTATATATGACCGAGTAGTCAAGTTTAAAGAAGAGGATTTAAATAGTTTGGTTAAAGAAATATATGGTATGATGGACTATGTCAACCAGAAGGTGTTTGTGCTCATGATTATTTTTCTGAGTGAGTATGTGGTGGCCCAAATGGAGTATAACCGCATGTCCGCCTACAATCTCAGTGTTGTGTTCGGACCATGTTTCTTCCGACCCAAGTAGTACAGCCTCAATGATCTAATCTACAGTACAAAATTCGGAAAAGTCCTGACATATTTTTTCGATCATCAAAAAACTCTCATCCCAGAATCATAGCGCCAATTAGCTCTCACCACCCTACAGCAGCTAAACAGAAACTCTATTAAACTATGAGTCCTCGTATTTTGACCATTTAATATGTGATCGTCTACACATATGAACTATTTATTCAATAAAATAATTTGCTTGAAATAGTATAAGTGAAATTCAAATTATTTTATTGACAATAAATAAATCAGGTGATCGATAGTAGTAGATTCTTAACTGTCTTGCTTTCACTTCGAGCAAGTGCCTCCTGAAATGAAGACCATAGCGGATTATCTTAGTTAAGTGTTGATTTTGCTCTTTTTAATGCATTTAGAATGGGCTATATGCCATATCTCTTGTGGATTAAAAAAATGATAGGCTCTATTGATGTCCATAATACTTCGCTTATTTTTGCATAGTTATCAATAACATTACAAATTATTGGCTAGGGCGGACAGCCTAGCTGCAAAGCTGAATGGTAGTAGGTGAGCGCGTGCTTAAACAGTTCATACTCCCATATTTATGATGTAAGGGTAGTGGCGATAAAAGATAAAATTGGGGACGGAGAATAGCTAATGAGTGAATAATAGCTGTTGCTAAGCAAAAACAGCTTTACAATGGCTAGATGCAGTTGCAAAACTACGTTCGATAGGTTGAATTCCACCTCGCTAGGACGAATGTCATTAAGAAGAGCTGTAATTCGTGGCTACCAAATGCCAAGTAACTGAGCAACTGGTATAATAGACTCATCCTTATGCAATTGCTCTACTGATTTGGCTAGATTGATTAGAGGTGTTATGACTATTGGAAGAGGAGGTTTGACGTGCAAAAATTGCACTAAAATTTAGTTGACAAGCTATATCCAAGGAGATGAATTACTGACTGCCATTGTTTTAATGGCCATATTCACTAAATTGATAGCTTCAGTAAACTTGGGTTTGCGGGTAGCGCTGGATATGTTATACATTAAAAACTGAATCTGACTCTGCAGGAAGTGCTCAAAGGGTTTCAAGTAGTTTTTAGGTTCGTCTCTGGCATTGAGCCATAACTGTGCCACAATGGCTGATTATATATACTTAGCTCTTTTCTATTTATCGTCAAGTGAACTGATTTTACTTGAGAATATATCAAGAAATTGCTGATAGTAATCTGGTGAATTCTTGAATTTAAAAATGAAGATCACCATTGCCTTAGAGAGATTCTCAATGACACGTTCTTTTAGATTGCCTTGAAAGAGAATGTCATAAATATGGCTTAAGAAGGTTTCGATATTTTCAGTAAAAGTTAAAGATACGTTGGTTTTCACTTACTATAAGAGTTCACAACAGCTTTCAGAGGCGAGGGGTGAAAGATTTTCATAGTTAAGGGCACGGGAAAGAAAGGATAAACTGTATGGCAACATGTCAGGATAGATCTGGAAGAAAGAGTGAAGTTTACCGATCAAGTCAATGACTTTGCTGCACAGAAATTAGCTATACTATCCTTCTCTTTTGAGGATGATAGCCACTGCTTCTTTAGCATGTACTAAGTGCTCAGAAAATGTGTCAGCAATTGTGATGAGCACAAAAATACCAAGCTCTAAATTTAGAAGCACTCCGCAGCAAAGTTTCAGCAATTTATCAAAGATTATGGACAGCATTGCCGGGCTTTGTCTAGCTACATTCATGCACAGCATAATGAAATCACTCGCACATTCTCTGAAATTGAGGGAATCAGCATTGATATCGCTAACCACAGGACAATATTATTGCCCTTCATCATCATCATCGTCAACGTTTATTGAAAGAGAAGATTCAGCAATTTTACATTTTAAAGGCAACTCTTTAAGTACGCTGCGATTGCATATCAAATCCCAGAGAATTTGAAATGCTTGTCTTGCAATTTACATTTGCTACAAATTTAACTTATTATTAGTGATTTAGTTGACTATCTTTTGCCAGAATTAGAAAGTATCCTGCAAAGATGAAGATGACTCATTCTCCGCGCCTTTCTTAAGTTTATTAATGGTAAATGCCAACATGTTAGTAAACTATTCAGAGCTTAACTCCTTCAAATCGACTGTGCCATAGAATGCTAAGTGAATTTCAAAAATATTCTCCTCTTGACTGTTGGCTTCAATGTACTTTATAAGTTGTTTTTGCAGTTGCGGATATTTTTAATGAGCAAGAATCTCCTCCAAAACGAACCCGATTTGAGGAAGGGGTTGCTGCAGTAATTTGATTACGAGGGCCTCGCTTTCAATGCGAGTGTTATAAGATACAAAAGAGTCCAAGCAGTTTAGTACTTATTTTCGATGAGAATCGAAACAGTCTATAAATAGACTCTTTCCCAGTTCAAAATATTGTTTTTTCAAGACTGCATTGTCTAGAGGTGGTTACGTACGTATCTGAGCAATCGCTGAAGGAATCTACTTGAGGATTCCAAATTTTGCCTCGACTGTCATCGCAGGTGGAAGAAAACACTCTTTAAGATTGATATGAAGTAGTAGTTTTGCTATACAGAGCCAGTGCTGAGAATTACGATCTGGCAAAGCGTACAAAAATTATAAAAGAGAGGATGGCGATATTGTTTTAGGCAGAGGAGAGTTTAGTTTTTTCGACAATAACTGACAGCCATGCGGATGAAGTTTGTTATCTGCACTGGTCAATAGTGAGTGAGCAATTGCCCAAGCTTGTTCGCTAGCTTCGATCTCAAGTAATCTACGGTTAGCCTGCCTGCTTTTTTCTGGCACAGCTAGTTGCGCATAGCATTGAAGATATTCCTAAACATAATTCATGTCCTTATCCAATTATAACCCGCAAAATAAATAGCAACTTGATTGATGTTGAAACATGTCTTCGCTTTTTATGTAGTCAATAAAGTTTGTAAATCAGTTATTTTGTTCTTTTATCTCAATCACATTTTAGACAGCATTCATAAATTTAAATATCTGAGGCGAGTTCAACTTAATATAAAAGCAAGAAAAACAACATATAAAATTATTCAATAGCTGCCTTGAACAACTTCGAATCAAGTTATACTTGAATTAGCCAATATTAAATAATAATCAAATGAGCTTACTAAACAAACTCACCATGTCTAAGACCAAACGCGTGTTCAAAGAGCAAAACATTAGTCGTCACCTCTATTGCTCTATATGCCACGATGTCTTTGAAGATCCAGTTAGAACTATCTGTGGGTATTCATTCATTTATTTAGTCATACATTCTGCTATATTTGTATCGAGAATTGGGCATTAATTCAAATGAAATGTCCAATTTGTAAGCATGGCATCAAGGGACGCAAACTTGAGAAAGATCTGATTGCATCTCAAATCATCGATGACATCATCTCTAAGTGTACTCATGTAGGATGCAATTGGGATGGAGCCTATTCGCTGTTAAAAAAACATCAGCGTTGGTGTGAATTCAAGCTAAAGCGGACTCTAGAAGTTGTCGGGGACGTGGTGGAAATACTTTCAGTTTCATAACAAAATCAAGAGTCAGAGGTATAAGAAGTATATGAAATAAAAAATCAAGTATAAGTTATCTAGAATGAGCCTGAAGTTTACCAGTCTAATGTGGTATAGATTTGATTGATTAATTACAATTCATTTTTTAATACTATTTAGCTTGAGAATAACAATAGACTAATGGGAGAATAGAAGAGTGTTTCACCAGTATGACACTATCTTTGTTGCAAAAAAATAAAATGAAAATAAAATAAACAGTTCAAGCATTTATTAATTGAAGGATAATGCACATTAATTGTTTTAAATTATGTTTATTGCCAAAATATTGAGTTAATAACCAAAATGATAAAATATCGAAGGCTGTACCATCTTAACACAAAAGTGGCAATTATCGAGAGTAAAAATGACTATCTTTTTTGATAAATGAATAGGAGCTAAATAACATGATTAACTCAGTATCCTTATTTATAAACAGATACAGGATATCATAATCAGCAAATTCTGATCCTCATGGCGTGTAAATTATTAAATATTTGTATCTATCCTGCCAATTAATGTTTTTCCAGCTGGATTGCTGCTATCAAACCAAGTGTCAAATTAAAATTAGATCAATTAAACAAATATCAAAACCCAATCATGGAGGATTACTTTGAGTAGATCGAAAATCAACCACAAATCGCAGATTCCTATCAACCGCCCATATCACAGCCCGAGAACTTTTAATATGCTTAAACATTCAATTATGGACAATGTACCCTTCAACCCATACAGCCAATCCAGCTTAAAATCAGCCTCCAGTTTTTGAATTCAACGTTACTTCTTCTATCCAAAATCCCACAGGTTTTGCAGATGAAGATTCACCAGAAAATGATTTTAACGACTTCGAGGAGGATGAGACATCTCGCCGCATTAGAGAGGATGAGTAAAAAATTCAAACGCTTCTTCGGGAAAAAAGTGTATAAAAATCAGGATTTAGTAACGATAGTATCAAGACAAACGCAAGCGTCAGGAAGAAGGCCGTAAACAGCTCTAAGATTTTAAATCTGCCAAGGAAGAGTAGCAAATTGCTAGAGCCTCATAAAATATCAAACAATAAAGCTAAAGGAGTGAGGATTTGGCCAAACTGAACTTAGAAGCAGGATGGCGTAAGGTGATATTAAACATAAATATTCGTCATGGCGAGCACAAGGGCAAAAAGGATACTTCCAGAATGCGTTAGGCTATTTTACACCGCCGCGAGGACGATGCCCGATGATAACTTGTTATATTAACAAGCGCTCCAATTATATAGAATAATTATCATTGCAGTCGCTCATCGAAAGACATTACGTTTGTACCTGTGGTCCATCTGTAAGAGGAGCGAGGGATTTTTCGTGCGGACTACTGAGCACATATTCTACCAATAAGTATCAAGCATTTTCTAGCGCATCTTCATGCGCTAATATCGGTACATTATGCTCTATTTTATGGTTTGCTAATCAGATAGGGTAAGTTCGAATGATGCTAACTCATAACTTTTAAATTTTTAGGACTGCGATATTATCAGTTGCGCTGTTTATACTGTTTTTACAGTGAGTTAATATCGATGTTCCCCTGAAAAAATGTCCTTAAACCAATTGACGACATCCTTGAGTTCTAAATCAACCAGGCTGTGCAGCTCCTTCTGACTAATGATGAGTGAGTAAAAGAATGAGATGTTCATCTCACTTGTCATTTCGAGTTTGTAGCCATGAGTATCTTTAAAGATGCGAAGCATAGCTACATCTTAAAAAGAAAGTGATTATGATTTTACTTCTACTGGCAACTCTTTCTGAAAAATTTAAACATAGCTCGATTATAATGAGGGGTCTTTTTTCATACTATAATATTACAGTTCATTCTATAAACGTAATCACACTTATGATTTTTGAGTTTTATTAATGGTTTTAACTAATTAATTTTGGATTGAAATAGAAGTTGTAATGTTGATGGATCATTGATTTTCAGGCACAGACTACTACTCCTCAGATTAGTAAATACTGGCATTTTTGCGAGGGAGTTTGTACTCTTCCTTAACGGTGTGAATGATGTAGTTCGAGATGCCGCGAACAGCTCTGCATAAACACAAACTTACCCTAACTTTAGTTAGCGGATCTCATCTTGTTAGATAACATCCTTATTTTTAATAAATTGCTGCTTTATAAGGGCGCGGACTGCATTGGTCTTGACTGGATGATCTACCATTCTGCTTGCTAACTTCAGGCAGTCTCTGAAAATGAGCAGGGCGGACCTGTTTTAAACTAGCTGAGCTGGATTCATTAAATTATATTATAGTTAGTTTCGCTAAATCCCGTTTCATTTATATCTCAAATATAATTAAAATAATCCCTTATTCGCGACTCTAATTTGGTCTTGCATCGTATTTGAAGTCATTATTTATTTGTTGTTGTTGATTTTATATTATTTAGTGAAGTTCACATTAAGTAAAACTTATGTGGCTTAAACCATATTGATTAATGTGAAATGTCGATTTGATGACTTAAATTATTTAAATAAATAAATCTTCTTAAAAAACTAAACGAATTTTGATTTAACTTGCATCTAAAATCATTCATACAGAATAGTGGATGATTATGCATCTTCTATTATCTCTTTATTATAAGGATAATTTTATCATTTAGCATTTACTGAATTCAATTTGATATCTTTGCGGAATTACAGTAGTTTTATCAAAGAAGATACAAAGATCAAAGTGACTGATGTAAATAGTCCAAAAGAGAGTCAATAACGGGTTCATGTCTCCATTCATACATTGATTTATTTGTTAAAATCTGTTAACAGGAAGACAATATGCCAGATTTAAAATGTTTTAGCTCTTCCAGTCGATGACTTTTAGCCATACAAATCTCAGCCCCTTTTACTGCCGATCGTAAGTAATAGAAATAAACCTCAACTCCATTGAATTGAGCAAGTTTTTCCAACACAGCTGCTCCAAATGAAGCGGCTCGATGATCTAAATAAATGAGTTGATTATTTCCAATAAATTCTTGAAGTTTAACTTGGTCTCTAGTCATAAGATGTCCTAATAACTCTCTTAAGCTATTAAAAAGAAGAAACACTTTTTCATACTTTCGATCCACTTCTTTTTACCGACTCAATTTGAGACCTAACTGTTAAGCTTTTAGTATTTATTCATATGAATAGGTTTGTCTCTGCATATAGTAACGAATAAGCATTTGCACCAAATAGTCTAATGAATTTTAATTAACGCCGAGAAGCTATTGCAATTTTTCAGCTGCTCTTAGGTAATTTCCTTGCAAATTTACTAACTGAAAAAAGGTAGCACGAACAAGTCCCTAGTAAAGCTTGTCATTAATGAGATCACGCAGACTTTTCCAATTGAATGATTCAGCCATATCGCTAGAAACAATGAGTGCGCTTGCCTATGCAATTAATCTATGAGAGGGAAGCAAAGCAATGTAATAAGTATATTCTTCTTTCTTTTCAACGAATAATTCGAGGATAAATTCCACGAGGCGAGGGACCAAACGATCCTCAAGAGATCTTGTATTGATTAGATGAGGGTAGGCTGAAAGTGAAAGGAGTAAATGAAGGTAGTCATCGCGGTTAAGAGCTGCATTTGGGCCTAGGGCTATAACAGCCTCGAAATCCAATAGGTAAAGCATTTGACGTACGATTTGTGCATCAGATGAACAATTTTTGTACCCTTGCACTACTCCTTCTCGAATACGCAGAAATTTTTATTTGTTTTCAGACCAAAATATAGCAGTTGTGCGGAGAAGAACCCAAACTAGCTCCAAAGATTGAGTCTGACTCATAATCTCACAAGAATACTTACTTTCACCGTTGAGTCCGAATAATATTTGATCATAAAACACATCCTGCACATCAGCTCGTGGGCGCAGAAAAGCATGGCGTGGTTTGCCTTCGCTCAGTGCTTCTTCTGAACTTAAATAGGCATTAAGTAGTTCTACCCAGTTTTTATTTTGAAAGGTCAGCAAATCCATAAATTGTTATTTTAAACCAGCACTCATATAAATCCACGCTTTGGCCCAAAATCCACTTTTGTCGTACTGGCACTTTCCCTCAGCTCGACTTAGATATTTGCTGGTGACATATCTTTCGATATCTTGTCCATGAAGACGCCTTTGGAATTATTTTTGCACTAATCGAAGTGAACTTTGCACGAGGTTACTCATGTTTTAATTTTCATCAGCATTTTAGTTATAGGACTCAAGTTGAAAATTAAGAACCTACCAAATTAAATGCTCCTGGTCTTGCATGCCAGTACGGAGAGCAGGTACCAGCTCTCGCAAAATCTGAAAATAGTCTTTATCCTTGCTGACGATTGTTTTGACAATGTTTAGGTACTGTTGTCTTCTCTATGGCGAACGCTACCGTTCCCAGGTAATTTTTAATCTGTTGTCACCCTATTCTTATATTTCTTCCAAGATCCTTGAAATACATTTATGGCGGTTAGAGCTTTTTGACATGACTGACTGTATCAGATTCATGGTTGCGTATTCCTTTGATTTTTGAAGATACTCTTACATGTTCTTCTCGTCAAGTTGGATATAAAAATAGTTATCAGTGAAAGGTTGCTGCTCTGTATAGACAGTCTGTGGTTTAGATATTTTGGTTAAGAGGGGCTGCAAATCAATTCCCTTTTTACTTAGCCATTCTCTACCTTTTTCAAGATGATCTGGGCGTTGACCATGAGGAGCATTCTTGAATTTCAACAGCTGTCCAAGTTGTTGTAGACTGCGGGGGTGAAGTGAATCTGAGGCTCCCTTAGTAGTGGAAATAGATCTGATAATTTGAAGATCAATGCTAAAATTATCAT
>Ga0302186_10000328_pt1 | contig 43343 bp, 23 predicted proteins | sample II_Bog_E1_2_FD_198782 | JGI IMG/M metagenome (GOLD analysis project Ga0302186, IMG submission 198782) | Peat permafrost microbial communities from Stordalen Mire near Abisko, Sweden - II_Bog_E1_1 | ecosystem: Environmental > Terrestrial > Soil > Wetlands > Peat | place: Sweden: Abisko... | reverse complement strand
ATGGTGAACTTCAAGTCAGGGTTACATCAACAAAATCAACTATGTAATCTTTCTGGAGATGGGCTTTCAATAAATTCATTTCTTTAAATCGAATACAACAGCAATTTCTTTTTTGTCAAATAAAGCAATGCTCAGTATAATTAAAAAGTAAAAATAAAATAAAGAAGAAAGCAATATTTTGATAATAATAACAAACAAAATTCAGGAAGTTTAAGCTACAGGTCACCTAATCTGCAGTTAATCACCCAAAATTAATATAATTGACAATGGTTTTTAACATTAAAGGGATTGAATATAATTAATTAGAATGATTATGATCAAATATCAACTCTAAAATAATTGTTGAAGTTTTTCACATTTTGAAAATACATCTTGCTGAAACGAGAGCTCACATCATAATAAAGAGATTAAATTGTTTCTTGATACAGGAGCAAATTTATATTTTATATAATTCTTCAGTGAATTCTTTGATATTCTTAATAATTATAAAGGTCTAGATTCATTAAATATGAGTTAGATAGAAAATGTTCTTTAATTGTTAATTATTAAAGGGAACAATCATTTTTATTTTTATTTATTTTTTGAATAAATATTTTATATCGAGAATAAGTTTAAGAGTTTAAACATATAAAAATTTCAGGCATGAAAATCATGAAAAAAAGCTCTATTTATGATATTTAAACTAAATCCAAACTATTTTTGATGAAGGAAAATTTTAAAAATAATATTTTTTCCACTTTGAAAATATCAAATTATTTTAATGCTCAATAATCGCTAAATTATATTAATTTTAAATCATTTACCACCAAATTACCAGTCCATAACTTCTGTTCCTTTCTCTACAGCTACTTTCAGCATTATGCTCTGTGTTTTTCTTCATTTATTGCAGTAAGTATTCTTTTAAGATAGAATTTTAAAGATTTTTTCTCTTAATCTGAATCATAGTTTCATTCTTGTCTTTCTATATATTAATTTTTAATGTTTTAGTTTTAATTTATGATTTTAAACAGTCAATTATTTACTTGGTCCTTCTTTTAGGATTCAATATATTTTTTCTAAAGATGTGAAGTTAAAAATATCAATTTGATTTCAATATTATTCAACGATTGCTGTTATGAAAGATTTTAATCTTTACATGTTCGATTTCATTATCTTTGAAGCCATCAATGATAATTTAGATAATCTTTTATGATATGATACTAAGTTTGAGACAAAAATTACTATTGATAAGAATAATGGCTTTCTTGAAAGCACCTTAATAATTATATTTTTGATTTATCTGTTTATCAATTAAGATTTATAAAAACATTTAGTCTTAATATTATTGTTTAGCGTGCTAGCTGCAAGATTTTATTAATATAATTAGAGAAGAATTTTTAAAAAGATGACCTCAAATCTTGCTTTAAAATTTGAGTTTTTATTGCCAATGAGGTACACTCTTTTAATGATTTTTCTTTTAGAGTTAAATTTGATATTTCTTTAATCATAAATAGTAAGTTATACCTATTAGTGACTCTTAAATTTTCAAAATTGTTTACAAACCTCTTATGAATAAAAATCGAATGTATTTTGCACTTCAAAGCTTAATTCAGGTTTTTCAATATTTCTATAAGTGGTGTATAATAAATATAACGTGGGTGGGATGAATAAAATCCTCCTTCCTTAATTTCCAGGCAATAATCTGCTGTTCCATGCAATATCCCACGGAAACGCAATCGATTCGATTAACTTGCTGGAAAGTAGTAAATCATTGATTCAGACAAAGAGGCACAAGTGAATGCCAGAAACGTGAATGGCTGTACTCCTCTTCATATAGCCGTTATGATTCAAAATGCCAATTTAGTGAAACTCCTCCTCAAATATGGAGCAGACGTCAATCTAAAAGTAAAAAATATTCAATTCAGGAGTATCATGACATTGGAGAAAAAACACCTTTGCACTATAGTGTTGAAAAAAATAACTATGAGATCACGAATCTTTTACTAGATAGTGGAGCTAATACTACTTTAGGAGACAAGCGGGGACTTACTCCACTGCATTATGCAGCTCGGCATGGCTTTAAATAAGTTGTAAAACTTTTATTGACATATGGTGCAGATATTAACCTCAGAGATTCTCAAGGATTTAATGCTGCTCATTGGGCCAAAATGAATGAATTTGCAGATATTGTGTAAATGATAGGTCCTCCTCGATCTATAGCCCCGAATGACTATCAATAATATAAAAATGCAATGATTCAAATTCATCAGATAACTCTGAAAAAAAAGAAGAAGAAAGGAAAGAAGAAAAAGTGATTATGTCACTCATATATTTAATCATTTTTAAATTAGAAACAGGATCGATAATTTATTTGATTGTTTTGCTAGAAATTCAAATTCGTCATTTGGCATCTCTTTGATTAGTCATCTAATCTATTTTGTCTTTTATGCAAGGGGAAATATTGCAATTTTTAGATTTAGCTAATTAATCTTATCACCTGCTAATTTCATTGAATATACTTTGGTTTGAATAAGCAACTCATCAAAGAGTCAAGTTGTATATATGATCGACTTAAAGAGAGAAATATTATTGTAATTACATTCGTTATAGAGAATAATAACAATTTTTATTAATCATGAATATTCATTCCAAACGAGAGCATCGCAGATTAAAATTAAGTGTCGGAGATATATATCTTGAAAATCGCAAGGCCAAAATATAGCCGCCACAATCAAATTATAAGCAGATGCAGAGCGATCCCTTTTTATCATATAAATAGTCATGTACTCTTCCAGTTATTGAAAGATCAAATACCTGCTTTTAAATCTACTTAGAAGCACTAGACGATAGACCTTAAACGGCGACTCAGATCGCTTGAAAGCAGACCAAATCGATATAAATTGCAAACAAAATTAAGATCAAAAACAATCGTGGGTGACGACATCGAAAGTCATTTCATCAGAGTACAAAGCAACTAAATTAGCGAGAACTTTGCAGCATATAATTGGGCGATAATGATGAGTCTAAAATAAAAAACCATTTGGACCATAAATACTTGACTGAATTCTAAAAAATGTAGATTAAAAAATACAAAGATATCTACTATATTGGTCATAAGGCACATTTACGAAAAGTAGCAATAATTTAATGCAGTATAAGGATACTTTTAGAGATAAGGAGGCTAATTATAAACCGTTAATAGGAGACCATATCGCCTATAGGTTTTAAATACTAAAGATTTTAGGATCTGGTGCGTTTGGAAAGGTATAATTGGTATGATTTAGGTATTATAAGTACTAGACCATAAATATAACAAAAAATATGCTTTAAAAATATTGAAAGTTAGCGATTAACTTTATTAACAATTTAAACTTGAGGTAAAACTGCTAAAAATCGTGAAAGATCACTCTTCTAATAATAAAAATATAGTATAAATTAAAGGAGACTTCGAATTCAGAGGGCATATAGTAAGTATAAAATAATTAAGTGCATAATGACTGAAATGTTAAGTATGAATGTCTACAGTTATATCAAGGCATCTAATTACGAGGGATTTGATGTTGATATTGTCAGAAAAATACTTATTCAACTCATGCAAGCACTTATGTTTCTTCATCATGTATTTTCTTCATTATCCAGCGTAAAATCATTCACTGCGATATTAAACCAGAAAATGTAGTGTTCAAAGAGCTAGGAAAATCAGGAGTCAAATTAATCGATTTTGGCTCAGCTTGCTTTATGGACAAAAAATAGTTTACATATATTCAGAGCAGGTATTATCGATCTCCCGAAATTGTTTTAATGAAACCCTATGATAGTAAAATCGATATTTGGAGTTTGGGATGTCTCATATTTGAAATATCGACTGGATCTCCTCTTTTTCCCTCTAGAACTGAAGAGTAGCAAATGCAGATGCTGCTTTCGACATTAGGGGCTCCTCCGAAGCATTTTTTAGAAGTAAATATAATAATAAATAGAAATGTTAACGTTCAAATGAATTTGATTTTTCAAATTTTTAAGGAAAAAGCCCAAAAATGCCTTTAAAGGAAAGATTGAAAGCAGGTCCTGCTTGTATGATAAAATTAGTTGAGCAGATGGTGCAATGGTCGCCATAAATGCGGCCTACTATATAATAGTGCCTGATGCATTAATTTATTCTCTAAGGATTACCAAAATATGTGCGATAATAACACATAAAGCAAATGAAAAGCAGTAATCCTTATAATCTTTATTGATATGATCTTTCTAACTTGTCTTAAATGAATCAATAAAGATACATAAACACATAAAGATAGAGAATTCTTATATCAATGAGAAGTTTTATTGACTTGATTGCTTCTAGTTTTTAAGTTTATTTTATAAAATCATGTGATATTTTTATGCTTTACCTACATTCAAATATATTAAATTTTATTAAATTTTATAGAATAGCTATTAGATTTATTAAGTCATTGGTTTTAAGACAAAACTTTAGTTTTAATGTTAAAATTATAATTTTTTAATAAAATTCATTATGGAGAAATGATAAAATAGTATTTATAGTTATATGCTGAAAATCCATTTATCTTAATCAGAAATTCATCTTTTTCAACAAAAATATTTAATTTCCAACAACGATAAGAGCTATTTAATTTTTATCAACTTTATTTGCTATGTCCTTGATTAATTTAATAATAAACTTTTTGATCTCACAGAATTAAGATTTCAAACCCAACAAACAACATTTATGATGATAGTCTACAAATTAATGTTTTGCAAAAGCTTGAAATTAATTATTTGGCAAATTGGTTTAATATTTTTAAAATGATCAAAACCTTATTCATCGTATCATTTTTCTTAATCTTAACAACCTCCTGTCATTATTCTTGCGCGACCTGCACAAATTCGCTCTATACTGGATGTCTTTCTTGTAATAATTCGTCACAATTAACAGTGCTACTAGACCCCTCAACGATACCTTCTCAATATTGGTCGTCAGTTTATCCTTCTGGAACTTGTTTGAATACTTTTTCCACAGGAGTTAATGCTTTAGGTATACTCCTCTTTCTTATTGTGATTATAGTTTGTCTAGTAATCCGCACAAAAGAAAGCTTTTATTTGCTTTTGACGCTACAAACATATGGACTATACAATCTAATAGAAATCGCATGGGTAAATCCAATAAACTATGTCTTACAAGCATTGCAATACTTCATGATATTTAACTTCATGAACCAAGGATCCAAGACTGAAGATTATATCCTTGTATCTAGTGGAAATTATAGACTTGATATGTTTTTAAAACAAACATCAATAGGTCCAAACATAGCAATTATTGCAGCATTCACTCTTATCTTATTTGTTCTTCTGATTATCATTTGTATAGTCTCAGTGAGGAGAAAGAAACAAGCAGAAGAATAAAAATAAAGTGTTGTCTTTGAAGCAATGCTCAATAATTCGGAAGTGTAAAAAAATACTCCTGCTATTAATGAAGATAAATTAAACAATTAATCAGATAGCAAATTATGCAGATGCTGGAAATGGGTGAGCTAAGAAGCACTTATTCCAATAGCTAAGCTTATAATATGCATTTTATATTTGATGATCCAATAAACTGTACTGGTCCTCTTGGTAAGCCTTGTCTTTATCACTCCTGTCAATGGTGGAGTTATTGCATTATGCATAATCTATTTGCATATTCTCCTGTTTGTAATGTCATATGCTTACTATTATAGAGTGGAGTACTTCAAATAAAAAAAAGTAATGTACATAAACTTTGCCAAAAAAATTGTACTACCTGTTATGGTAGTTGTTCCGATTAGTAATCAGTATATCTTCTTCTTATTTGCCGGGGCAATTTTGGTAACGTAATTTGTGATTGATCTTTACAATGGATTATACAAATAATTCAATCGCCTCGCAGTCTATAAAATATCTTAAATTCTGTCTGTATGCCTTTTGATAACTTATTAAATTACTGAAGTAGGAGGAAAGTCCTATTCTTCTTCAAAAGCTGCTGCCATAGCATGCGTGTTTATTTTGGCTCTAAACCTATTCTTTTTCTGTATTTAAATACCTATTGGAATTAAATAACGCTTCTTTAGCCAAAATAACAATACAAAATAACCAACATAAATTATTAAACCGAAAAGCATTCAGGGAGATTATACTTTATAAAATTTGTAGCACAAAAATGAAAATAAAACTGTATAAATTATCGAACTTTAAGAAAATAATAATGATAGCGATTCAAATTAAGATTAAGAGAAAAATGTCGAAGGCAACAATGAAGAAAATCATAAAATAGAAGAACCTATTATTACTAATTACAACGAATCAATTAGCAATGATATTTTTAAAAATTCCAACGAACAAACAGAAGAAAAGAAAGCACCTCCACCAGAACCACAAAAGAAAAAACGTCGCAAACAGATTTTAGATAAGTAATTACGTATGCGTTATGGCATTTGATGAATTCTTTATGTCTATTCATAATTTCTCCCAAAAATTTATCCTTGAAAATTTATATTTTATAAAAATGATAGTTTAAGATAATAATAACTTTATCAAGTTTTCTCACAAAAGATGTTACAACAAAACTAAAGTGTGAGCGCCTCCGCATGCGACTTTTAAGATATTGCTATTTTCTGGTAATTGCTCAACTTATTTAACCATGAGAGCGTACCCTGAGTTGCTTTCATCTTTTTGCTCTCTGCCCAACTGTCCCTCTCGACCTCGTCCAACCATTAACAATTTACCTGCTTATGTCAATAGAGCTGTATGAGCACTGCCGCAGCTAATAGCTTTTATTTTTGTCTTTAAAGCAATTTTACGAGGTAAAAATTGGTCAGATTTATCTCCATGGCCAAGTTGACCATCATTACCAAAACCCCATGTATATACCTATCCTTTTGAAGTCACAACCCCAGAGTAATTATCTCCACAACAAATATCAACAACTTTTTACTTCACCAAAGATTAAACAAGAACAGGTTAGCAGGTGCTTTTAAGTCCACCAGTGCCGAGTTGACCATAGATATTATTTCCCCAAGCAAAGATTTTTCCTTCGTCATCCAAAGCTATTGAATAATTGATTCCCGATGTTACTTTGGTGATATTATTCAAATCTAATTAAATTATATCTGTTTTAGATTTTGCCATCGCATTTCCTTTTCCTTTAACTTGCAAGTCTCCCATAACAAACACTCTCCCCTCATTATTAACGAAAGTAAGATAATCATTGGCGCAAGATACATTGCGGATATTGGGTAGATTTACTTTAACTGGTAAATTGCTAACTTATCCTTTTTACGATTATTTTGTGCCAATTGATCTAAATTTTGGTTTTATCTGATTAAGTCCCCACACATACGCTTCTCCTTTTTAAGTTATCACGCACATATGCTGAGGCCCACAACTGACTTGAGATATTTTTTCATTGAACTCCAATTCATTGGGGATCAATACATTTAGATTAGGGGGCAGGTGACCGAGAACTCCATTTCTATTTTTACCCCACGTCAAGAGCTTGCCATCCACTGTAATACCTGCAGAGATAGATTTTCTGGTATCAATGTCAACAAATTTGACATTCTTTATAAGTTGTGGTAAAGATATGTTGCACTATGATCCTAATCCGAGCTCGCCATTTCGTCCGAAACCCCACGACCATACTTCTGCTTATTTTCGCTGAGAAGCAAAATAAGAGAATGGAAGTAGCAAACTTCCTCCTATGAAAAGGGATGTCAATATCTTCTTTCTGCTCATAAATGAATGAATTGAATGGAGTGTATTTATAACTGGAATTAAAAAATAAAAAATATTGCTATGATACTTCCGTAAAATCTATGAACTGTTTGAATTAAAAAATTACTTACAGCATAAATAATATGTTTAGGTTTAATTTACAAATTTATCAGAATTAAGATTAAATAAGCATTTGCATTGTTCAAACTGGTAATAATAGTATTAATTTATTCAAGATATTTACTCGTAAATAAAGACTAATATTAAATATTATACTAGTCCCAAGTGATAATGAACAAATAATTGCCGGTAAATCATGCAAATTATTTCAACCACTCTAAAGGAGTCTATAATTTTCAGCAACTCTTCAAGTTAAAAATGATGAAGAAAGAACGTCAACGTCAACATTTAATTCTACACATTCATTAAAATGATCCTTAAAATGTCAGCCATGAAGACAAATAAAATAGGAATATTTTAAAACTTTCTCAGAAAATAGCATTAAAGGAAAATTTATCGAAACTCTCAATGCCAAACCTCAAAATGAATGAATCATATTTTAATAAATCATGTCTTTTATAGTCAACTTCATAGTCTGATTGTCCAAGGTTAACAGATCGATATGAAAAAGAGAATGAATAACTTTCTAAACGATTTAAATCCCAGCGAAAAAAGAAAAATATTGATATATTTCGAAAAGTACGGTTAATGCACAAGGAATTTTAAAAATAAAGATCTATCATTATACTAAATCGAAAATCATAAAAAAAATCAAGATCCTTAACCTTATCTCAAAGGATTATATGCAATAATATTAATCCAATGTCTTCCTCTAACTTATTGAAAAATATTCAAACAAATAGATAAGATAATAGGAGAAATGATCAAAGATCAAATAATTTTAATCATGCAAGATATAAAGATATACCACTAGCATAATTTATTTATGAGAATGGAGAAAAAAGTCGCTCATATATCCTTAGTCCAACTTGTTAAAATAAACTATAAAAGATTTTTAGGTCCAAGAATTCAATAGATAAGCAAAAATTGAAAGTAATCATTAGCGAATGAGAATAAAATACATTTCATTTTTCAATGATTTAATAATTGTAGATTCTTTACTTTCTTTTTACAATAATGATGGCTCGCAATGAACAGTTAAATCAAATGCCTATGAAAAATACTTAAATATACCTCAATAAAATGAATAGAATAAATGAGTAGAGTGTAATTATTTCTTGGCAAACTAAAATTAATATTGAAGATATTTCTTGATGGACTATTTATTTAATAATTAACTTTGCTTAATAATAATAAATTAGGTAACATATTGATGAATTCACAAATTCAGCCTCATCATTACTTAGAAAGCGAGGAAGAATAGGAAGTCATTTAATATATTGAAGTTACAGATAGAAGCAAAATTAAAGCCATTCTTAAGGCGTAAAAAGAAAAATCTCAAGTTCCAGAGAAATAATAGCCGAATAATCTAATTGAAAAAAAGATTGAGAATGTATAAAAAAAAGAATAAAATGCAAAGGTTAATAAATTTATCAAAGACGATAGAGAAAGAATCCATGTAAAACAAGTAGAATAAAAATAGGAGAAAAAATAAAAATAAATCCTTAGTGAAGTGAAGAAGTAAAAGAAACTGGTAAAGCAGGATGATAAAACTGAAAAGTTAATTGAAAAAAAATATCCATAGCAAAACCCTCTTAAGGATAACTAACCACATTAAAACAAAAAAAGATCAAATGTTAAAAAATAAGATTCAAAAATATTTCATGAGAAGAAAAGATAATTACCATAGAATCGGTAGCAATCTGGTAAATAAAAATAAATTAAAAATACTACATCTTTCGCTTTCCAACTGCAAGAATAGAATAGAAATGGAGATAAGATTCAAATTGAAATTGAATAAGGGCAAGAATAATAAGATAATTAAATTTATATTCATGATAACAAAATCGATGAGTATGTCACCATAGCAAAGAAAATGATTAAAATTTACGATTTTATCGCAATTAAGGCATATGCGAATTTTGTTGATAATGCCTTTCTTATAGCTGGAAGATTGGCCAAATAATTTCGTTAAATAAAGCAGATTAATATACCTCGAAATATTCAAGTAGTTTAAACTGGAAAATAAGGAAAAAAAAAAAAAGTTCGAGCAGCAATAACTATCTAACTAAGCCTAAATAATCTGAATAAAAATCATATGGGATATCAATAATCAGGATACATTAATGAAAAAAAAAATCACTACACTGAAAAGAAATCTGCCTATAATCCAAAAAGCTCTTATCCCGAAAAGCCATCAACAGTCACACCAAAATATCAATAAAAAAAGTACATTGAAAAATCTTCCCTTCTATAAAAATCTAAATCTTCTGGATTATTCAAAGAAAAGATTGTTGACGAAAGAGACTTAAGATGATCGGTATGAATATTATAAATTGTTGAAATATTACATCTTTTGGAAGATTATCATCTTAAATGAGCAATATTTTCACCTGTCTGGTTGAGTCTCGCACTTACTGTATCCAATAAGTTCTTCATAACTTCCTTGCGATTCAGCATATTTCGGGCTTCATCATCACATACCATATAGTGTTCGATTTAATTATAAAGCTACTTATTGATTTTCTAGTATTCGATAATTTGAAGCAGTACAGAGTCGATTTCTGAATTGAGGAGATTGTGTTGGCTTTCTAAAGATGCATGATCATTTTAGAGCGCATCCCGTTATAAAATTGCTCTATCCAATTAATTTTATACTCCTCTCATCTGATTTTACAGTTGCTTTAATTTTTTAGTCTGCTCTTTATTTTTACTGATGGAGAGCTATAAAGTTTCAGATGTGTTTCGTAATTATTGTTCATTCTTTAGGCATTATTTTTATAGTTTAGCAGTTTTGTCTTTCAGATCTTCGACTTCCTTATTGAGTTGGTCCAATTTTTTATTGGTCGTACTAACCATTTGATTTCTTGATTTCATTTGTTCCATCAACTATATGAACCCACAATTACATCTTCATAGTCTTTTTCAGCCATAGCAAGAATATTAGAAAGTTTGGAGTTTTAAGATTCTATACTTCTGGCTTCTTTTTACAATTTTTTCAAAGTATTGATGCTATCTTCAAGTGTTCGATGAAGTTTTTCGTTCTCAGCATCACATCGATTCCTTTCTTCTTTTAGACTCTTGATCTAAATAAAAAATGGTTCTACTCTATTGACTTTATTTTTATTTTCCTCTACTAGTTGCTAATTTTTGGCTTACATTTATCGATTGACAGACATTAAAGAAGCAATCTAATTTCCTTTATTTTCTGCCATTCTTTTAATCCCTGTTGATTCTCTTAGAATATCCTCGATTTGAACCGAACACTTATGAATTTGCATCTTGGTGCTATCTATTTCTGCCCTTAATTCTCCAATATTTTTTCTATTTATATCAGTTTTGAATCTGCATATGCTATACTCTACCTGTGTTAGTCTTCTATTCTGTCTTTTTATTCCTTAAGCATGGAAAATTGTGTTTCATATTTATTAATTTAATCATTAAGGGCGAGATGTTAGTGCTATCTATCTTGAAGTTAATAAAGTTCCTTCTTGAGAGCTGAAATTAAAGCGTCTCTTTGCATAGAATCAGCTTGTTATAAATTGGCAGCACCTCTAAACATGGCAGATAAATTCGTTACTATAGATTAATAATAAAATCTATTAATGAGATTCCAAATATATAATAAAATTTAATCCATTAAAGAATCTCTGTATTTAAGTTAATTTTAAAGATTTATTTAATTTAAAAAATTAAAGGTAATGAAAAATGTTATTATTATTTTGACATTAAGATAAAAAGTATTTAATAATAAAATACCAGACAATTTCATATATAAAAATATTGGATTGATTCAAGTAAAAGTTAGCTGAAACAGTGGAGTCACCAAGAGAATTCAATGAATATGGATTTATTTTTATTTAATATTAAACGATAACTGTCATGATAGTAAATCAACTATTTCATCATTACTTGAAAAAAATTAATTGCATTTTAGCACTTCATTTGAATTTCAAAATCATTTTAGTTAAAACCTTAAAGATGTTTGAGAATAAATTTCGAATCAACAATTCAATCATCAGGATCAGATTTATTATCTGAATATTTAAAGATAGAGGTTGTTTGGTGAAAATATTGTAATACTCAGGGTTATAATATCGCTGCTTCGGCAAAATTTATTATTACTCAACGTTTAAATAAATTTTTAATTTTCTTTTTCAATATAAAATCATAAATTTCATTCAGCCTCTTAGTATTTCAAAGAAAAAATTGATTCGATTTGGATGCTTCCTTCACATACTTAATTTTTTCGAAAAAGAACTCAATGATAGGTCTCGATCGGGACTCAATCAATTGAATCTTTCGCCTGAGGGTCAAACTTCTAACCTCGATATTTGGTTTTCCAAATATCGTTTTAGGCTATGGCTTATTATTTAATTGTCGGTAATTTCCAAAATCATGACGAATATAGCCCAATCATCTCATTTGCATGCGAGTCGCTAGCTTGGCATTGGCACATCTGAGGGCGTAGACTTTCAAGCCGACGAGGTACTCTTTCTTGTCTTTTACCTGTTAATTTGGTATTATTTCTTACCTTAAATGATTAAAGAGCATTTCCCTCATCATGAAGCGATTGATTTTGCATTGTTAAATTGTTTTGGATGGATTGTTAAAATACTATACTAAATGTTTGAGTCTGAAAGTATTTTTTTTACTTTTTTTAATCCAAAGATGCAAATCTTGAAGTTATTTGCTGAGAACATCAAAATATTATTGATTATTTTAAAAGAGAGTTGTCCTAAAGCGTTAATGATATTTTATTAGATATCGACCAATAGCCTTTGGCATGTTTACATTTTTTTTGAATATTAGGGGAAGAGTTTAATTGATTATATTTAAGTTCAATCTTTGCTAAAATGCGTTTTTTTAGTTTCTTAAATTGAAATCTTTATTTTCTACGTTGGATTTTTTACTTTCAGATGATTGATCTTAAGATTGAAGTTATTCTGTAGGATTGTTTTTTTTAATCAAAATTTGTTGTTAATTTTTTTGATTAGCCAGCGAGATGCTAGAGGCAACCACAGCAAATGAGTCATTCAGCAATAACTAAAAACTATTATCCTATTGATCACAGTTATTTTAATTAATCAGCTAATCAAAGAGATCTTTGTGAAAATTATCTTTTGCATAATGACCATGATCCTCTGATAGTTACTCATGTAGTTCTAATATCTAATTAAATTTTTTTTTACTTCATGTCCTAAAGATTAAAGATCAGGCAATTTTTGGGACGATAGAATTTCTTGTGTAGATAGTGTTTAATCTTTTTATTTTTTCATTTTGATAAATAAAATTGGTTAATTAAGTAAAATAAGTTTGGGAGAATATTGATTACATTTTGATAGTAGCATCAAAAAATAATTAATTGGGTGTTTTTCTTATAATTACTGGATTTTATATATTACTGAATTAATGAAAATCATATATTTAGATAAAAGGATAATCAGTAATAAATATTAATAAAAGGAATCCTATTATTAAAAAGTAAAAATAATTGATATTAAAGATTAGTATACTTTTACAGTCTATAAGTAATGGTTTTATCGTTTGAGCTTGCCAAATGCCAATTGTTTTATATATTAGAGAAGATCCTATATAGTGGAAGATGAGTAGATCAGTTAAAAATAACGATAAAATTCATTTTAGACAAAATATCAAAAGGAAGTGTCGATTACAATCAATAAAAAATATTTGGAGCCATTTTTATAAAAATGAATATATTTATTCGCAACAGGTAACAAAAAAACAAAATCTGAAAAACTCAATAGGATTTATTTATTTTTAAGTTATGTATCTTGGTCAATATTTAAATGATGATAGGTTTCCCTTGACTAAAGATCCCCCTATTCCGGTTTGGCAATTCTCAATGTTTTCCATATATTTTAGGCCTAAGTAAGCAAAGATAATTGCTTCTTTAAATGATACGATATTCTCATCAGGGATAATATACTCCATTCGATTATTATTTTATTAATTTAAAAGTTCAAGCAGAAAGATATTTTTCGCCCCTCCTCCTGTACATATGATCTTGACTTTATGATCAGGCTTTTCATGTTGATCGATAATTGCTAATACTTCTGAATGGATTTCTGTAACTAAGAAATAGTAAAAAGTAGTAAGAATATCTTCATTTTTTTAATTTGGAAAATTTATTCTAATCCAATCAATTAATTTTTCAAATCCTTACCGACCTAATGAAAAATGATTTTGTTTATTCGTAAATGATGCTTTTAGGGCTTTGAAAAACTATTAATGAATTTTCCCCTTTCTTCCAAGATGCCCTCCTTCATCAAATGACATTTAATTAATTTTATTAGCATATAAGTTGAAAAAAAGGTTGCAATAATTGATATCCCATCCTTTACCTTTATATCCTATGTTCGCAATTCCTCCAAAATTAATAAAGATTTAACCTTCAAATAATTCCTCCCCAAAAGGAGCTAATGGCGCCCCTTATCCACCTCTCATTACATCCATTTCTCTAAAATTTCCAATTACCGGCAATCTAAGTTCAGCTGCAATAGTAGTAAGATTTGCTGCCTGAACCGTAATTTTTTATTTTGGATTATGAAAGATAGTATGTCCATGAATTGCCAAGCAGTCAATATCTTTTATCTTATATTTTTCGATAAATTGTTTAATTATGACTGATAGATATTGAGAATAAGCAATCTCTTATTTTTTAAAAATGAGATATTCGACGTTGGATCTTTGCATTTTAAGGATAGAGGATATGATTTAAGCTGGGTAGCTGATTGTTTCACAAGCTAATAAAGAATATCTCCATTTATTAACCCATTGAAAATGACAAGCAGCGAGATCAACTCCATCAAAAGAAGTGCCAGACATCATTCCAATAATTATGTATTCTTGCTTCATGCTAAAAATCTAATGTTTTGAAATTAATAGTATAATCTTCAAATTAAAAATAATAATTCAGATTAGATTTATATAAAATCTAATAATAAATATTGAATCATTTTGTTGACGAAAAAAGGCTAAAACAATGAAAAGAAATTGGAATATAATAAATATACATCAATATTTACAGCATTAATAATCTTTGTAATTGAAATTTAAAGTTCAACACTTAGATTGATTTTTTTACCTTTTTAATTCCATCCAGAAAATTTTAATCTCATTTAATTCAGACAGATTTTGAATCATTATTTTTCATAAGATTTATTTTCATTTCAAAGATAAATACTGTTTGCCACTACTATAAGATTTTAATATCATTCTCTCTTGATCAAAGCAAACTTAGGGAGGAAAAATCATCACACTCGTTCATCTCTCATTGACACTTTAAACATCAATAATCTTTCTTGCTGGTCCTTTCAACTTGGGCAGCCATTTAGCAATGGAAATTCAGTAATAACTATCAGCTATTGACCTGGGGAGTGGCTTTACGATGGGACGATAAACTATCATTTAATTAAATTAGAATGATGTAAATTTGGATTCAACATTAATCAGTATAACTAATGAATTGTTATTAGTTTATAATATTTTAAGAATGAACAGTTAAATTGAAAGAGTGTAGAGCTCGAGAAAAGGGTGCAGATATGCCAAAGTACCTTTGCTTTTGAAAATAAAACTCTATAAGGCTGTTTTCGAGGATGGATAATCCATTAAAAAAGTAAGTTTCAAATTATAAAAGATTTCTCAAAAATTAAAAATCAAGTATTCTACTGCAAAGACAATGATCCGACAGTTTAAAGATTAGCAAGTTAAAATCGATATCAGTATTTTCGAAAATGAAACTCCTTTAGTTTCCAATAAAAATCCAAATAGCAAAATGTGTTCATTTATCTAGATTGATCCTGAAACTAACATCTAACGAGTCAAAGAAGAATAATGCAAGGAGTATAACAACATGGAGACGTTTTAGGAAAAGATTGTATGCAATTTTTAAGAAAAGATGAGGCCAATAAGAACTATCTCTAAGATATAAATAGTTTCTACGACAATTTGGCCTTCAGAACAATTATTTAAACATTACTGATCTTTATTTATGCTATATCTTAAATAAACTACTAAATGAAGCAAACATGATTTTCGAAAGATGGATTGAGATTTCTTATAGAGAATCAACAAAATAAAACAAGAAATAATGGAAGAAATGAAGACGATACAAAAAAGAAAAACGTATCGGAACAGTTAAATAATTCCAGCATCATAAATATGGAAATTATACTTGATTATTGATTATAATAACTCTTGAATGAGCAACAATTAAGGATTCAGACAAAAACTTTTGCATTTTACTGGTAATACAATGAATAATTATAAAAATTGAAGAGTTTTTTATAAAAAAACAGGCTGTCATTATTTTTGAATCTATTATGACTATTTTTTGCTTTTCAATATTTAGATATCTTCTTTCAGTCGGAGATATTCGACTTTGTTTTAATTCATTTATCTAATTTTGTGACAGTAGAAGATAAATAAGTCAGCCTTATTTTCTCACAAAATAATCAATGCCTTTATTTTCAATATTAATAATTTTGACAAAATCAAATATTGATAAATTTTAGTTAACAACCACTCTAACCTCCAAGTCATAAAATACTAATTAATTGTGAACAAAAAAGGTAATAGTTCTAAAAGGATAATTTGTAATTCAAAGATATTGGGCATTTAGATTTATATCATCTTTGCTCGTTTAATTCATGGAAGAATTTCTCGAAGTTGGTGGAACTGTTTGTGCCGACTTTGCGCATTAAATTAATAATTTATTTTTTGTATTATCTGTCATTCTTGAATGTAGTTTATCTTATTTTTGATTATAACGCCAAATATGTCTTTTTTTCCCCTCGTTGATGGTTAAATTTCAATATTTTATAAATTTTCCTGACTGTCTTTCCTCGAGCACTATTATACCTTAATCTAGATAAATTAATAAACTTTCTTTCTGATGAATTGGATTAAAAATATTTTTAAATTAACTGTTTTTTTAATCTTAATTTTATTTTATGCATATGTCTTCCATCCACTTAATCTGATAAACGAGAGGTTATACCTAAATTCAACAATTTAATAACGTTTTAAGATGTTATATTGAGCTTTAGGAGCATTCTAAGGGCTTACTCATATTCTCCTCTCCCTATTAATTAACTCAACTCACATATTTATTGATTTTATTATAGCTATACAGATTAACTGCCTTCATGAATATTATTATCCATGTTCAATGAATTTAAGGAGATGATTTCCTCCTGCATTAATTAAACAGACTTTTATCTTTATCTTTATTAATGAAACTCTTATTTTAAACTACTACTTTCTTTCTTCTCAGTATCTAAAGTTTCACCCATTGATATTTTTTTTGGTCTCCCTCTTCCTCTTTTCTTCCCCAATATATTTTCTGGTTCAATTATTTTTTTATCAATTTCTTCAGACCTGTGATTTTATTATTTTTATTTTTCAGAAATTTAAATGTTATCTTTGCTTATACTATTTTTTCTGTTATTGATTTTTTCATTATTAAAAATATCAAAAAAGCTGACATCTTCCTTATTCTATTCAAGGAGCTGCTTGGCAGAAAGTAGAGACAGTTTTAGTTTATAATTCTTTTTGGCTTGAATTGAATATTCTGGAAAATAAGATTCAAATTTTCGTATTTTCTAAGAATTTAGGTGGGAGCTAACTAATGATTAACATATGATGATACTGTGAGCAATCACCGAAGAAATAGACCTTATAAACGATTTCCTATTCGTCTTAGGCATTTATTTCTCCTATCTGAGTGCTATCATAAGTTACATAGCCAGGCCACCAAGGATAGCCGCGAATCTTAGCCCACACCACTTCATCCTACTCATACACGCAATTTGAGGAAGAACTGCTGTCTTCTTAAATATCCATTAAAATATTCAATAAAAATAATATAATAAGCTCTCAATTAATCATACAAACTTAAGATTGTGATAAATTAATAACTCCATTTAAAAGTAAGAAAAATAATTAAGTTTTAATAATATCATTAAAACTGGAAGAAAATTGGATTCTTTAATATTATAATCTTTGACTATTAAAAATATTTATCATCCATAAACACAGATAAATCATAATGATCGAATTATATCAATAACAAGTATTAACTTATAATGTAATTAATGTCAATACTGTTTTAATGGTCATCATCAATCGTACGCAGTAATAATAGATATCATTCTCGTTATTATTTTGTTATTGCATGCCTACAGGACTAAAAGAAGAATTGTGAAACTCGAGTCAAATAAAAATCTTCCTCATTTGTATCTTTATTTTATATTTCATAGAATCTATTGGCACATTCTAATTACATTCTTCCTAGTACTTCCTTCAGAGAATTTTTAAGGAATCCAGACTTGCTATCTAAGCTAACAGAATCTGTGATATCGTCATAAAAAGAAACCATATCAACTTCAATAAATTATCCATCTAACCAAACATTATAAAGCCGTCCCTTTTAATTATCATAATATTCGATAATTCTTTCTTGTAAGATGTACTATTAATCGCAAATATTTAAGCAATACTAATTTTCTTTCTTAGTAATGAATATTTAACCTTTTCCGAGCAAATTTAATACTTTGGATTTGTAGTCTATTCCTTATTATTTATTGAAAGATTATTAGATGGATAAACTTAAATGCACTGGCGAAAGTGGAAAAATACAATTTCTTTTTCTATGTTTGGTAGTTTTCTAATTATCTCTAGAGTTAGAGATAAAAAAGATCATTTTCTATTCACTCAATTGATAAATATATTGCGTATGTTTTCTCGGAAATTAAAGAACAACTTCCCAAAAGGGTTGCTCTTGAATAAAATTTCTTTTGATGGTGAGTAGACCAAATTTATTATGAATCTTAACAGTTTTAATAATCCTAAGTCTATTACATATCAAGAACTATTAAAGAAAGGGCTACTGATAAAAAGAATTATTATTTCCATTATAAATTTCGTTAAAATGTAAATGTTTGTTTTTAGATTTGTTTTTCTTTTTATAGCTATGATGATAGGGCTTTTAGTTTAAAAGAATATAAATTTTTGAGATGTGGTGGTTGCAATAGAAATCAAGGAAATTTATCAGGTCAATTAACAACCATTATTTATCCTTTAATATGTTTTATCGATAATTTAAGGGAGCCGTCTCTTCGTTTTCCTGCTCATATTTATTGGTATAAATTTGTAATAGATCGAGATGATTAAGATAAAAGGAATGTTTGGCTTAGTTGTTTCTACTTATAAGTATATATTCAGCAATCCATTCTGAGCTGATTGTTTAACCTATTAAATAAAGTAAAAATAAATATGGTTTATTGTTTAATTTGCGTTCTTGCTGCCAAATTAATCTACGATTTCCTTTTTACTTATGGTGAGTTGTTTTTTAACTGTTCTTTTCCTTGCAAGAATTGTTGATGTTTTCGTTATTCCAAATTATTTAATCATTTTGGAGATCGTAATTCTTTGCTGTAGATTGGGCTAAAAGTAATTTCTTGGACTTTGTGTCTTTGTTACTTGAAATATTAACTTCTTGTGTAAATTTAATATCATTAGTGCTTGAGTAATGCTCAATAATCTCCAAATTAAATCGACCAAAATAGTTTACAGAAACATGACTTTGAACTTTAATGTTAGAATGCTTATAGTTTGCCATATATTATTGGTTTACTACAAAATTGAAACTAACTTTTTATCTTACTTTGTGTTTTAAAATTGGATTCTTTTGAATGACTATCCTTTGAGCAATATACTTGATAAATTGACTCGTAAAATTCTGGTTACATTTAATTTTTGAACAAATTGCAATGGCAAATTGAACGAAGTTTGAGTAAATTATCAGGGAACTTTTGAGTTAAGTCCAAGTCAAGTGTACAGTAGTTTTTGATTGTCCGTAATTTTAAAGATTCATGACTTCAATGACTAACTAAATATCAGATTTATTGTTGATAATTTTAAGGAGTTTATTTCTAGCTATGATAACTTTAACAAAGAAATAGTTTTCACAATGTGAGTAAAAGAAGCTGCACAATACTATTTCTTAATATTAATTTAAAAATATTTCTGTCAAGAAATTAAGTTTAAGATGATATCCATTACAGTTCTAAGGATTAATATTGAGTTTATATTTATACTGTTTGTTGATCTATATTCGATTATTATGGATGACTCGGCTATAGAAATGTTCAATGATCAAAAGCAATTTGAAGATATTGTCAAGACAAATATTTATTTATTCTATTTCTTCTTTGGAAATATAGCCAAATTTTTACTAATAAAATTAACTCTCCAGTTCAATCAGATTCACTTCGGCTAATTTTTTAATTATAAGATAATTTTAGTATTTTTTGAAGAGATTGAATTGGATCAATTTTTTGTAAACCAAGTAACGAATAGTGGGCCATATGGTAAGATATCTTTAGCAAAGTACATTATTGCCTCGATGCAATAGAATCCTATTTAACCTGCCGTTCATTTCGATCCGGAGAATAAAATCATTTTCTGCTATTTAAAGCCAAACGTGACATATGTATAAATTATTTAGCCATATCTTGATGAATTACAGCTCAAGACATCCCTTATTGTTTAAGATTAAGTTGAATTCGTTGATATTGTCTTCAAGTCCAGCTGAAAAATTGACAATCTAATTGCTAAGCATCTCTTGAATAAATTATTTGTTTCCAATTTGAATCTTTTTGAGTTAAGATAATTCTTGAGATAACTTTCTTAGGGGTATATCTCTGATGATTTTGATTTAATTTGCAAAATGAGAATAAATTCTTTAAATCTTTTTCTTTTTCTCTTGCTTTTACATTTATTCACTCTCTTTATCCTTTCCTCCATTCATTGAAAGCAGTGTCATACTTTTCAGCTTTGACAATAATGTCATTGTGTCTTTTTCCTATTTGCTTCTATGGATATCAAAATTGAAAGTTTGCTTAGCCAATTCCTACATGGTTGTTATAATAATTTTTGTGTTATTGGTGGGTTATTTCTTTTCGAAGGTGGAATTGTTATATGATTTCTTCATATCCTTTCTTACTTTCCGAAGGTTAGATTAATTAGGACGGCATTTGATAAATGATTTTAATTTTCTTAATGGCTGATTTTCATATACGAATCTAAAATCTTTATCTTTATTACTTCTTTCATTTTTATTTGCTTATATCTTTTCATTCTCGTGTTTTAAGATATTCTCATTCTATTCTCTTAGAAACATCTCTTCAAAGTTATTTTTTTTATTGATCTTTGAAAATGATCTCCTTAATTTGAATTCCTTCAGGGCTGATTGGGTACGTGTAATTTTGTTGATAGAACCCATCTATTCAATAGGCCTTCTTTATTAATAGTAGTCTTGTTGTATATTTTAAGCTACCATCTTTTTTATTTTATTGAGTTCGTCTACAAAAAGTTAGTATTCCTCAGAGTTGATCATACCTTAATCGTAATAATGTTTTGCAATCTTGAGCTAATTTAGAATTCTAAGCATCAATTAATATGACTTTTTGTTTTATTTTAACAGCGAATCTGTGTATTTAAGACTAAAGAAAAAAGTTGTTTTTACATATTCATGATTTACATTGAGTTATTCTTTGTTAAAAAAATTGGCCTATACTTTCCTTCGTAAAATAATGGTGAGTGCTCCGAGCTGAAATAATTTTGGAAGTTCATTATATTTGATGACAATCATGAGAATAAGGGACAATATTTTACTGGTTAATAGAAAGCTTTTTTATTAACCAATTTAATTAATGATTTGACCCATTTGTCTTTGCTCGAATTATCGGAGAATTGTTTTGTATTCATGCTTATTGATTTTGATAAAATGATGAAAAATGATAAGATTGACGATTTGCTGAACTATCTTTTTTGCTGTAGAGATGATTCCCTTGAGCTGAAAAATCAATTAGGCATCATCAATATATGATTCAGAGCCTGTATTGACTAATTTTTTAACTAAATTGTGCAATTTTATATCGGTAGTGTATTCTTTCAAGTAGAGGTCTATCATAAAAGGAGTGATCCTCAACTCATCTTATAATTTTTATTGAAATTTAGTCAGCATCGCAGATTCAATAAGGTTAAAATCCAAGAACTATAAGGTATTTAAGAATTTACTATTTGTTTAGGTTTTGAGCTTATTGACAGGGGAAGCATGATTTTCACGAGGGAGATGATACTGATCCTACATCAGTTGTTTTCTTATAAATTCTCGACCACTTGATCGATTTTTAAACTTTTTATCAGCTTTCATTCAATTATTTTAAAAAGAATTATCTCTCATCCTTCAATAAATAAGTAGTTGCTATTAATTAAATAGTCAATCGCGTAACTGAAGTGTTTTTGTGAATTGAAAAACATTGAAAATAGAGAATTCTTTGATGCACATGCAATATATTTATTATTTATATATATGGATCGATAATTATTCATTCAAGACCTTTATCAAACAATTACAAAAGGAAGATCTCTCCAGTTTAAAAATTAAATTAAAGCAGACCAAGAAATTGATTTTAATCAAGATAAGAATATTTCTCCTTGGGGCTCTTAATAATTTAGGAAAACATTTCAGCCTGGTCGATATTACAAAACAATACAATAATCATATCCCATTAACTACAATAAAGATAGCATCGGATAAGTCAAAGATAAAACTCGAGATTTATGGTCAAATTTGTGCTTCCAAACAAAAAATAAAAACTTTTTTCATAAAAATAAGTCCTCAAAATAAAGCACAGTCAATAAAGTATAAGTTTAGGAATCTAAACGAACTATGAAGTTAATGAAAATGAATGTCAACCTCGATTAAGATCTATTGTACAGTCCTTAGAAAAAATATGGATTAACAAATGAAATCGGTTAGAAAAATAAAAGTAAACAATAACCCTAAGTGAGAATGATAAGAAAATAGCAGCCAATGAGAATGAAAATTTTTAAGAAAATACTCTAAAAGAACAATAGACTTGAATAAGATAAAGATATGAGAAAAAAATCATTTTTAGAAGGCCATCTTTCTTTCAGTCATTAGCCATTTTCATAAAAATAATCAGCTAGTAACCATCCAGTTTTACCTAAGCGTAGTTTAAAGATTCACGAACGATAGAAATAGATATAAAATATAGAAGAATATTAAAGAATTTCTTTACCTAAAGTTGATATTCAAAGATTAACATGCAGTCTTTATTGCAAAGGAGAAACTAAATCGAGATGCGATTACCCATAGAAATTAAAATATCGAAAGTGGAGATAAATATCCAAAAACAGTTTAGATCAAAAATATATTTCTATTATCTGATTTTTCTAAGGAAAAATGAATATTATTATTACTATCTACTTGTATTTCGGCACTATTTTATTTTTTACTATTTTTTGTGATATGATTATAGAAGGTGATTTATTTTAATGGAAGAACAAAAGAATTTTCTCACTCTTACTATATTATTTAGTAGCGATAACTAATAGTCAGCTAAGATAGATATCTGCGACTACGAAGATACTATTATCCTCACGGAGATTCTTGATAACAATAAATAATCTATCGTTAAATTCGAAACTTCTCTAATTCATTTCTATTGCCTTCTATGGATTGGGGAGACGATATGCAAGGAGTTTAACGTTTAACTTCCTCCTCATATTGTGGATAACGAAAAAATATTTATCTAAAAAAACTATGGTCAAATAAGCCTGAAAATGTAAATAGAAGTGTCTAAATTTATTAAGGGATGTAATCAGAGCTTATCGTAAAGTTATCTGTTTAGCTACGCAAGTTAACATATTAAAAAAATGTAGCAAAATATATTAAAAAAAATATAAATAGAACATTTTAAGAACAAGCTGAAATAAAAACATCGAGACAATGCTGGCAGAGGCTGTCTGAGAAAAGGAACAAAAAATCTCACCGCTATGTTTCTTGCAAAAGCTCCGACAACTAAAAAACATTAATTGTTTCGAAATTTAAATTCAACGATGGAAGGTTTTTCTAGTTTCAGTAAATCTAAAATTACTGAATTTATGTAAAGTGTGCATGAAGTTACAAATCAATAACTTCCATCAATATCGAATTTAAAAAAGATCAATTCATCAAGAGTCGAAAAAGAACTGACAATATAAAAGATAGATATTTGTGAAAAATAATAAAATAATGATGATGAGAAGCAGGCCAATTAAGATGAACAAAACAATCATTTAAATTATATGGAGAATGCTATTGCAACATTATCGTCAACTTCAGTCAGAAATTTCAAGAAGATAGGCAAAAAAACATTTCAGCAGCTCCTATTAACTTAGACATCAGAAGAATTGTGTAAGCAAAGATAAACATTAAAATTCATACATTCCATTGTAAAAATTCATCCCATTTCTTGCCAAAAAAGAAAGACAATAAAGATAAAGTGTAAAAACAAAGCAACTGCTTCTCCATATCTTTTAATGAATTCCCGTCTTTGCGATAAAAAAATACTGTGATATATATTGTTTATTAAGATTTAGATAGATTAATTTTAGCAGTTCCACTTATAGTCTAATTGTAATAATATTTAATGAAAAATAAAGTCAAATGCAATAATTTTTAAATATTGCCTCCTTTGAAAAAATAATATTTTATTAGAGTTGAATTTTGATAATTGGGATAGGCGAAACAACGGAATTTTTTTATTTTTTTATTAAAATTACAAGTACATTAAAACTATTGTGAGACTAGGAATTGATTAATTAATTGAATTAAACCTCCATTCATATAACAGAAGAAGATGAGTCTTTCTGTTTAGCAAGGAAACTTAGATTACAATTCCATTAAAATTTGCAGTTCCTTGAAAATTTCATATAATGTGTCTAAAAGCATTATACTAGACCACAAAGCTTCAGATATAATAAGAACAGTTAAATATTTGTGCGTTTAATTCAATTCTATTATAATACAAATTATAACTTAGTCAAATGACTAAAAGCCATTGAATTGATTAATTATCTATAAATAAAAAGATAAAAGCCTAATAAAAATATCAATGATCTCAAAAGATGAATGAATTTATTCAACTCAAAATAATAATTGATATTTTATCGATGGGAAAACACGGGTAATCTCACGACCTATAACATCATTAACATCACGACCATCACGAGGAGCACACCTCTGAACTCAGGCATGATGTTCCACCTAACCCCAATCCCCAATATCATTCCAATCTCCCCAACGATCCTCTTAACTTTTCGAAGAAACATCCTCTCTACAACATTGCACTCTAAAAAAAGGGACCTGAGTTTTCTGAAATTGATGATCGAAGGCTGGAGTACATTCAGAAATTTGCAGGCAAAGTGCCATCAGTGGAAATCCCTGTCCCTCCTAACATTCCAGGTATTTTTGAAGCTCCATAGGTTTAATACCAAAAGTAGGCTAATTGCCAGCAAACCGCCTGCTGTGGAGGCCAACAAGTTCATTTGAAAGAAACGGTCTTTTCAACATCCACACTCATAACTTCAACACTCGATTGATCTATCCTTTATTCTTCGGCTTCTTACTTTATGGATGGTGGGGACACGCAACCTTCGCCTGGTATAAGATGCGATACGAGGATAATGATGAAATGCTTGGAAACTTCTATGATAAACTGAACACTAGATTCCCTCCACCCACAAAGATTTGGCTCAGGCCAGGCTGATCATCAAATCAATAAAATCAATCGCAGATATTAAAATCAAAGCATTAGATTCTTTGGCGATAATTTAGTATCATTCTTTATCAAGTTTCTAGCTAATTTTTATGTGGCTTAATGTGTAGCTGTATAATAGATATAATTAGAATGCTAAGATCTACTGGATCACAATTTGGAAAAAGTTTTACCCCAGCCCCACGAAAATAATCGTAATTCGGTGATTGTGCCTCCGAAATGCAGAAATTAAATCCTTTAAGAATCATGGTGGCACTGAAAAATATTGTGAAATTGTAGAATGGAAGAAAATTATGGTAAAAAAGTTCACGGTCACCTAACAACGATCAATCTAATTATAATAAGCATAGAAATATCAAAAATAATAATATTTATTTAAGCAAAACACCTCCAATATCCAAACAGTATGAGACTACAAACCATCGTGAGAGAATCATAAAAAGACATTCTCACAACTCACAACAATCTTAGCCTCTTTATGGAGAGTAACAACTTGAATAATTTCCAATTAAAGCCAAAAATAGCAGTACAACTCCATATGTTATTTATGAGATAAATAATAAAAATCAGGTGAAATGGGATGTCAATAATTATGATAGGGCAATAACAGAATGTAAGCAAAGTATTGAGCAAAGAGCACGCAAAATGTCAATTAAGACAAGGCTATAACCAGTTTTTTATCATCAAAAGACAGAATAGCCTGAAGCAATGATTAGTCTCATTAACAAGTTCAAATTTTAAAATCTAAAAATAATGCCTTTCCCTAATAATAATTCCGATTAAATTGTCTAAACTGATAACTAAATTAATGAACCCTAATTAATCAAGACTAAAAAATCACATCCTTCCTTCTTTAAGTGTCCCTGCAAGGAAGCAGAAAAGAAAATTACCATATTTAATAAATCAATTAATAAGGATTTTTGCAAATCAAAATCGAGAGAACAAACCAAAAAACTGTCTGGTACCTTTCCGAAAACAAACTTATTAAAAACTTCCATTCCAATTATTTCTCCTTGGATGACACTATCAGATCAATTCAGTACTCACCAACTCCTTGAATAATGAATATCAAGGATTTTGATTTATTTTCTTATTGCATAGACATTTTATTAATATTAAAAAAGCCTTTGCAAAGTAATTAATTACTTAAAATTTACAACTTCTATGAAGAGAACCAAGGAGACCTACTTTCGATAATTCCCTTCAGAAGTACAAAACATATAAAGCTCTGGATGCCGCGAGTTCTAAGGCGAAGACTTGAGTATATTTGCGTAAATTTAGAGTATGACGCCCGCAAAGAGTTTTTTAAGAATAAACAAAAGCAGTGGCTTGATCAGCAAATCGAGTAAAAACGTCAGCGGTAGGCACAGGAAAAACTGGAAAGCAATATGTACTCTAATCAAACCTTGGAACTCAACCGCATGAGAGGAATGCTTTAGGATAATTTCCAGAAAACAAAATCCAGCATTCATTAGAATGTCAAGGAATTCAACCAGCAGCTTGATCTCGAGCGTAAGCAGCGCTAAGAAGAAGAGCGTAGAGCTAAGCTTAAGTATCAGCAGGAAGAAGTATAATTTTTAAAAACTAGAGGTGCTAAGCAAGATTTTTACATGAATACTAAATGATTGATAGATCACTCTCTTTTATTTGAATAGAATTACAAATTATGAAGGGAGATAAGGTAAAGATAAAATAATGAATAAATGAAATTTATATTATTAATATATATATTTTAACCATACATGCAGTACATCTCAGCTCTTGCATTATCCAACCTCTCTGGAAAGGCTCCCAGTACCAATGATTTAACCCAGCAAAAGAGTCCATTATCGCCATCATTAAGGCTACTGGTAAGCCCGTCGATGAGAAATAAGTTGATAATGTCTTGAAATCACTCAATGGCAGAAAAGTTGATGAAGTATCACTGCTTATATTCAGGTTATTAGCAAGGGACTCACCAAAGTATCTGTTGGCGCTTCAGTTGGCGCAGCTTCCGCTCCTGCAGCCAAGAAGGATGAGCATAAAAAAGAGGAGGCCAAGAAGAAGGAAGAGCCAAAAAAAAAGGAAGAACCTAAAAAGAAAGAGCCCGAGCCTGCTCCCGTCGAAGAAGATACTGACTTCAACCTTGACCTCTTCGGATGATGTTTATGAATCATTATCATAATCAAATCATATTCTATATTGATATAATTTAAATTTCTCCAGTATATTCAAGATATGAATCTAAGAAGCCTCATATGATTTTTTAATTTTATTTTTTCAGAGGCAAAAACTATCAGTTTAAGAGTTTATTACCTTATCTTTTCTTGTTGTTTTTTATTTTCTAAATTGCGAGATGAATATGCTTCAATTTTTCTTCTTATTTTAATTGATATTTTGATATTATAATAAAAAATAATCAATATTATTTTGTGACTAATAATGAAGGTATTTCATTGTTGACGTAGTTTAGTATCTCATACCCGACCAACGGCACTACTAAATCCTTCGATATCGACGACGACAACCGATGCAGAATCTTCTTCGAGAAGAGAATGGGTCAAGAAGTCGAAGCAGATACTCTTGGTGAATAATTCAAGGGATATATCTTCAGAATTAATGGCGGCTTTGACAAGGACGGTTTTGCCATGAAACAGGGAGTCTTCTGTAACAACAGAATCAGACTTCTCTTATCTCCCGGCACCTCCGGTTATAGAGTTAAAAGAAAAGGAGAACGTAAGAGAAGATCAGTCAGAGGATGCATTGTTGGTCCCGATATCAAGACTCTTTCCCTTACCCTCATTAAAAAGGGTGAGAAGGAAATTCCAGGACTTACCGACGATACCAGACCTAGAAGATTGGGTCCAAAAAGAGCCACCGGAATTCGTAAGCTTTATGGTATCGAAAAGGTGGAAGGAGAAAAAACTCTCACTAGTTCCTGCGCTTTGATCAAGAAGCACGTCATCAGAAGAACTTTTAACAGCAAAAAGACTCCTGATGCCAAACGTCAAAAAGCTCCAAAGATCCAAAGACTGGTCACTGAAACAAGACTCCGAAGAAAGAGAATTCAAAAAGAAGATAAAATTAAAAGATGGAAAAGATCTATTGCTCTCAGTGAAGAGTACAAGAAAGTTTATGATGCCTATGCACTTAAAAAGAGAGCAGAAATTAAGGAGAGAAAAGCCTCAAGAATTTCAGCCTCCGCAGAAACTAAACCTGTCCCAGTACCTGCAAAGGTTGAAACCAAAAAAGCTCCAGTTGTCGTCAAAGAAACCAAAAAGGTTCCAGCCACCGTTGTTAAAAAAGTGACAGCCCCTGTTGTTAAAAAAGTGGCAGCCCCCGTTAAAGTTGTCGAAAAAGCCAATAAATGATTCATTGACTAAAAATTCTATTAACAGAGTTTGCTAATGTCTTTGTTTCGTATCGACATTTTATTCAATAATCAGGATTGAGTTGATATTATTATTGGTGAGGATGATCGATAAAAACCGAGACACACTCTCCTACTACGGTGGCAACCCCTCAGACGTAAAACTTTCGCATTGGGAATATCATGATTTCATTGACAGCATGCTGGATGACAGACTAACTGCTGAGGGACTCATGAAGTTTAAACGTCTGCACAGTCATATGGCATCGAACGCTGTGATAATCCCTGTTGTCATGTTCCCTATCGCATATCTAGCCAACAAGTGGCTGACGGGTACATTTTTTATAATCCAGGCTTCGTCAATCGCGGTTTAGCTAGCTCCCGCTACAACTTCCTCGGCATGAGTATTTTCTACCCAATCTTTTTGTGGTGGGGCTTTACCAGACCAGTACCACGCAAACTCTACACTGATATCATTTGCGACAACGGAGAAGACGGTTCTTACGTTCGGGAAGTCCTGCGCACCCGTAAGCCCGGCCTTTGGCAGAAAATATCCAATCAGCTCTACTAGAACAAGTTTAACTTTGTGGAAATGAACGAGTACAAGGGTCCCGACTTCGGATGGGGTTTTGTTTCCCACCGCGTCTATTGAGCTGATTCGCTTCAAATTAAACAATATACAACCATAGTGAGTATTTTATCACATTGTCTTCATAAAAATCAAAGATAAACTATAGGGAGGGTTTGATGTTTAGGGTGAGTGAGAGGAAAAGAACCAGTGCGGGCGATTGGTCTAGTGGTATGATTCCTGTTTAGGGTACAGGAGGTCCCGGGTTCAATTCCCGGATCGCCCCTTTTTGAAAATTGGTTTTCATTGATGCAAGGATGACAATTATAGTTTTGATAAGACTTGTCTTCAGCAAGGAAGAATATTTTAACTGCATAAGAAATCATAATTTAACTTTGCTGCATATTTATAAAGATTATTTTTGGTTTTGTTTTTATTTTAAAATTGCTTATGAATTTTTTAAGAGACTGGGAACTCAAATGATTTCAAATTATCAAATCAAACGTTTTAGCATTCTTTTCTTTATTAACTCTGAAATAAATTATATTTGCTGGGCAGTAAAATGGCTCTTTATATATACTTTAACTATGGTTTGCTTTTCTCAAACTATGATGGAATGCGAATTTATTATGAAAATAGTAGTTGAAATACTTAAAATAGTTTCTCAATTATAAAAAAATGGTAATGGAATATATTGTCGCTATTATTTAACTCATTTAATATCATATCATATTAACTCAAATTACCAATTTATAATGCTTTCCCTCCCATACTTTGAACGTTTAGCCCTTCAGCGTGATCTCTTGAACTGAATTACTTTTTAATTTTGAATATGGTATCTTTATTAATTCTTCTGTCAGAGTTGCTGCTTTTTCTCCAAAATCGATCTGCCTTATACATAAATTACCTATAGTTGTTTGTGGAAACAGATAGGTCCAGGAGAGCAAATTTTAATTAGATATTGCTATTCATCGATGACTCCTTTGTCTTAACCTAATACAACCAATCCACTGTATTAAATCATATCCAATATTGGTCTTTTCACTGCATTATCAATGGTTTTCCTTTCTACTTCGAGGGCTTGTCTCAAATAATTGGCATTTGCCGAAAACTGAAAAAAGATAATGATAGGATCATCTACTCCCAATTTGGCCTGTTTTTTAAGTTTTTGCACTCGTGTAATTATTTCCCTCCCAAATCCCCTCACCTTTAGAGATTAGTTTTGTCTAATATCCAATAAAACTCTGAATAATATTATTATTACATCACTTCCTTTCCACCTATAGCCTGATAGTCTTTGATATTATCATTGATAAACTTCTATTGGATAAGGAGATCATTCTGAATGCAATTATACTTACTTATTGAAATACCTCGTTTAAAACAGTTATAGTGCCTTTCAATCGAAACAGTTACAATTATTCTGTCGTCAAATTTGTTATCGCAGTTCTAATATCACCAAAACGTTTATTTCCCTTAAATTTAGGTCCCAACACTGGTAAATTAGGAAGTGCTTATAGCTTTACATATTTGTCAAAATTAGTTTCAATCTGTATGCTGTCGACGTTGATTTCATCTTTTATATATTCGAGATATGGTTACAGCTGCTGTAATAGTGATGCATTCCTATTAACAATAGTCAGTGAAGTGATAGGCTGCTTCAGAGATACCTTTTTAACTTCTCTTAATTTTCGAGCTGTTTCGATAACACTCATAAATATCTCCATCTGTTGCATAATTTAGGAGTTGACGAAGAGAGGTTGTATCTAGGATATCATGAGATGATGAATAGAAAGCTAACTATTTTTGCTTTGGCTGCTAATGACGAGTTTCATATTTTGATACATGTGCTCTGCGAGAAATGGCACGTGAGGACTCATCAACACGTTCACTTTCAAAAGAACATCGAAAAGCACGTTTAGACTTAGCTGCATCTGTGCTTCTCCCATTTATCCTTTAAGACGAGATCGATTTAACCGCACATACCAATTTGTCAAGTGATCAAGAAATATTATCAGCTGTGGAACAACATTATATAGTTTATACTCATCCATCTCTTTCCGTACGCTTTTAATGAGCTCTTGCAGTGAACACTGGATCCAGCGGTCGGTAATGCTAAAATTTGGCAATTGAACGACAATATTTTCATCGTATTTGAAATCAAGACTTGTTTATGTCTCCCACTTAGTAATGTTTTGAATGAGGAATCGGTAACAATTGTACCAAGGCAGAAAAATTTCCTTGATGACGCCCCTCACTCCCTCTTTTGAAAAATTGAGATTATCTGCTCTCACTAGAGGTGAATTTATCAAATACAATCTGACTGCATCTGCCCCAAATTAGTTGCACATATCCATCGGATCAGGATAGTTCTTAAGGCGCTTTGACATCTTTTTTCCATCTTCACTCAGCACTAACCCGTTTACTATTAGATTCTTGTAAGGATGGCTGTTTCTTAAACCTGTTGAAATCACATTTAAGGTATAGAACCAGCCTCGAGTCTGATCAATTCCCTCTCCTATAAAGTCAGCAGGAAATATTTTATTAAACTATTCTTCAGAGGTGCTAAAAGGATAATGAACTTGCGCGAAGGGCATGGAACCACTTTAGAACCAACAATCAAATACTTATTAGATTCTTCTCAATTTTTTCTTGCCCATGCGGCTCTCAATAGTTAAATGATCTATGCTTTCTCTGTGTAAATCTGTAACTTTAGTCCCAGTTAGTTCTTCCAGCTCCTTTATTGACCCTACGCAGATAACCTCTTCTCCATCATCGGACACCCATAGTGGGATGGGATTACCCCAAAATCTGTTCCGCGAAAAGCACCAGTCCTTGACATCCTTCAGCCAGTTATCAAATTTTTTTTATTGAATGACTTTTGGAATCCAATAGGCTTTATGATTATTTTTTACCAAATCGTCTCTTAGATCAGTCACTCGGATAAACCAAGTCGACACTGCCTTATAAATAAGAGGCGTTTAACTTCGCCAGCAGAATGGATAGTTATGCTGAATGCTACCCCTCTTAACAAGTCTTCCTCGGAGTTTGAGTTCCTCCATAATGAGTTCATCTGCGTCTTTCACATATTTTCCTTCATAATCTGTGACTTATTTAGTAAATCTTCCGTTTTCATCCAAGGGAACTGGCGGATTATCTGGAGCAATTAATTTTTTCTCAACACAAAGATTATAATCATCTTATCCGAAGCCAGGAGCGCAATGTACTATGCCTGTACCATCAGAATCTGTTACAAAAGAAGCTAATTGCACCTTAAAGCAGCCATCTTTCTCGCGACTTAAAAAATAATCATAAAGAGGTTTATACTATAGTCCCTCAAGGTCAGTTCCCTTCATTGTGCCTAAGATTTAATACTTATCCTTCCCGAAGAAATCTTTTAACCGACTTTATGCCAGAATAAAAATTTATTTCCTTTTAAAATCTCTCGCTTTCACGTAGGTAAAATTGGGATTCACTGCGAGTGCAAGATTTGAAGGTAGAGTCCATGGTGTAGTGGTCCAAGCCAACAGTTTGACATTTTCATCTGTTTTTAAAGGGAATGTGATGTGGATAGAAGGATCATTGATAAATTTATAGTTCTGCTGAACTTAAAAATTGGAAAGGACTGTATTACAAGCGTTTGAGTATGGCATAATCCTCCTGCCACGATATACAAGTCCCTTATCATAAAGTTGTTTGAAAACATACCAAACTGACTCCATGAAGTTGAGATCCATAGTCTTATAATCGTTTTGAAAGTCAATCCATCTGCCAAAACGACCAATAATTTGTTCCCATTGTCCAGAGTAACGCATAACTATATTTCGGCAACTCTGATTGTACTTTTCAATTCCCATCTACATTACCTGCCGCTTATGAGTAATCTTCAATTATTTATCGATTTAGTACTCCACTGGCAAACCGTGGCAGTCCCACCCGAACCTTCGCTAAACATAGTGGCCTGTCTGGGAGGCATATCTACAAACCACATCTTTAATAGTACCAGCTGCTATATGACCGTAATGTGGAGTGCCTGTCGCGAAAGGCGGTCCATCGTAGAACGAATATGGAGGAAGATGCTTGGTTTTTTATAATTGCTGTTTAAATGCATCAATCTATTGCCAATATTTTAAAGTTTCTTCCTCAGCAACAGGGAAATTAAATCGCTCGGGGGCTTGATTAGATCAAAGGTACTTGATTTGAAGTCAGTGCGCAGATAGTGCTGTTTAATAAGTAGCCAGTTCCAGCGCAGAGGGTAAAGGATACTAAATTTAAACATGGATATAAATATAAGGATATTGTTTAAGCCAACTAAATAATATAGATAAATATGCTCAGATATCCTTTATCAATTGATATTATGTGCAGCATATGATCTTTATAAATTGTAAGGCAGCAAGTATTAATTCAAATTAGTATCATAGATGACTTCCTTGACCAAAAATTAATGATAATCACATTTCGATGTACTGTTCCTCTACTGTCTGTAATTTTTTGGTACGGTTGTTGTACAAAAGATTAAAAAGCAGGTATCCTATCAGACAGACAAACCAAATTAGATATATTATGCCTGTGATACGCTTGAACATCTCGATCTCCACGCACGGCGAAGATTGCCCCCAGAACATCTCGACTAGTCCGTACACCGTCGCTACACAGTGGTATAAAATCCCTGCTAGGAATATGGTTAGTGTATTCAGGGTTAAGCAGACTTCTCCGCAGGGCATAACTTTGTTTATACAATAGTCCAGTAGTCCTATCATATACAGCAGTGACATAAGGAAGGTGCCTCCACACACTATCGTGGAACCATAATAGATGAAGTTCAGAAATCTGATGTCAACTTGGCTTGTGCAGGTGGAATGCTCGTACATATCCTTAGTAACATATGCGACTATGAGCACGCCCAGGTTGTTCATTTGTGCTGGGACGCTAAATGGGTCGATTAGCTTCTGGATGGGTCCTTGGTGCTTTGGCATAGATAATTATTTAATATTGATTTAAATCGAATTAATCAATCTTACAGATGTAAAAACACCAAACTATATGAATTTTTTGAGTGACTTATTTCTAAGTGAGTTTTGTAGGGATGATTAGCAAAATTAATATTCATAGAAATCATTAATAAATTAGTTCTTCTTTATGACTGATGCTATATGAGATCATATTTGCACATTGATTGAATTAGAAGAAAGAACAAATGCTTCACAATTTACTGTAATACAAAGACAAAATGTTTAGAGAAAAGCCATACACTCAGTGTTTCGAGTGCATTCAAGGTAACAAGCTTAAGTGCAAAAAATGTATGGCTTCCCTTGTAGAAGACATCCTAAAAGACAAAAATAAATTGATACCATCATGGCCTATATAAACCTCCTAAAAGTTAAATCAAACTCGTATTCATACAACTGGTACTCAACTGCACCGTAAATCGAAAGAGCAGCTCGCCGTCAGTACCAGTTTTAATCTTTGGCTCTAAAAAGTGAAGGTCAAAAGAAATAAAAGTTATGATATGATCTCTTGTACCAGAAGAAAATGGCCACATAAACTAGTTGATAACTCACAAAAAATAAAAAGAGTAGAGCAACCTCGCTTTTAAAACTGGGAATCGAGACTCAGGCAGAAGTTTTTTAATAGTCCTTCTCAGCAAAAACTGATGCAAGAGGTCAAAGGTCTAACCCATTGATAGTTGTTTACCAATAATTGATAGTTACTACTGATTTATGCAATTGTTAAAAATGGCCTCTTTTGAATGGATTATTCTGGAAGAGGGAAGTGGAAGTTGACTAGAAATAATATGAATGATATGTATGAGAATCAGAGAGCGCAGCCAAAGACGTTCACGATGCAGATGAGAGAGGGAGCATCCCACTTGATCGTCACTGTGCCATCGACCTCATTGTCCCAAAAGCAGGAGCCTGAAATGTTGAGTCCGCAGTCAGCCTTCTGCATTATGATACAGTTAGCGATGAACTTGAAGTTTTTGTTGACGGCAGTGATGCTTTTTAAAATCTAGGTTATGATATGTGTACGTCATCGCAAATCTGATTGGTCCACAGTTGAGCATCGTTGACGTTGTAGTTCTTGTTGGTAAGGTGAGTGTTAATGACGTTGTTAACCTACTTTTGCACGAACGAGCGGATATTGTTGAACACTGTTTCCTTTTACTCTCCAGAGGTTGTCATCAAGAATCAATCAATTATTGGCGAATAAATCAATATAATGCATTTCATCTAACAACATAGGCAATCACAGTCAACAAACATCTCATTTTTTCAAACTAAAAATAGTCAATAAAAGACTGATTTATTATCTTTAATTTTATAAGCATTTACTTGCCTTTGAACATCGTCTTTAACTGAATTTATTGATGGCTTTTTAATTTGTCTGATTTGGCACAATTGACTTTTTTGGACTTGGATATGATAATTTAAAATTTAATAGGACATAATATAAATTATTATTAAAATAAATGTCCATCCGCAGCAGCAATGTGCGCCTCAATTCCAATAAGGAAAACAATACCATAGAACCAGGCAAGGAAACACAAAGACTTAGGATTTAACTAAGTGATAAACTATTTGAAATTAGAAAATTGGAGGAGGATTATGCTCAGGAGCGAGCCAAGCTATTCATTGAAGTTCAGAAATAAAAGCAGAGTAGTAACCGCATCATCAAAGAGTTGAAAGATAAGAATGCATATGATAACGAAGAATGGGCTAAAAAAATAGATTAGATTAGAAATGAAGGTATAAAAGCTACCAAACAGACTCAGTTAAAGTATGAAGCAATATTGGAAGACCAAAAGAAAATTGTCAAGAAAGAGATCGAACTATTTTATGAAAGCCAAATTTAGCAGTTAACATAGGAGACCAAAGTCCTCAATGCGGCTCTCCTGCGAAAGGAGGAACAATGGAAGAAATAGAAACAGCTATTAATTGATGACATGACTCGTAATTTCACGAATAAATAGCTGTAAATATAACTTCGAAACTCTAAGATGATAGAGGGACTGAAAAAGGATTTTTAAGCTAAAATCATCAGTCTACAAAATATTTACTTATAGGAGTAAAGTTTGCGCATTCGACTCAGTCTAAAGATGGAAGACCAAACTCGCAGGCATGTCAAGGAAAAAATTTAATGGTAAAACTGTGATAAGGTCAAGAATGAACAATTCTAACAACTAACCCTGGATATAAATTAGCTCCAGAAAATAATTCAACAATTGAAGGAACAAGAAGCGGCCCTAATAGCAGTCAATGAAAAATAAATATCTGTATTGCAATGTAAATATCAATCAGAAATGCAAAGTTTGAGGGAAGATAACAGTTTAAAATAAAAATAAATTTAAAAAAATCATGAGCAGCAAATAGACACACTGAAAAAAGGACTAAACAAACTATAGGATATCTATAAAGGTAAAGAATCTTTGTGGTAAGAACGAGGAAGGAAAATATTGCAACTTTATTAAAAACGATAATCCAAGAGAGAAGATGTGAAAACCATCGAACATTTGGAAGTAGAACTTATTAAACGCGAGTTCATGCTGGAGAGGGAGCGCAAGGAGCTCAAACACTGTCGACTGGAGTTATAAAACATGGAATAGGTTTATGACAAGATATTTATCTGCAACCCATATCTAGGCAGATCAAAATCAAAGAGTTTTAAGATAAAAAAGATAAAGCACAACTTATTAAACGAAAGTAACCGATCGACCATAATAGAGGAAAAGAAAAATGGTCTCGAAGAAAGGTGAATGATCATCTATTTTTATTAATAATGAAACAAATTAGCATATTCATTTTTATATGGAGACAAGTCAAATCTTATTGGCAAAGATGTTAGCTCAATCATGAGTGAGCAGCATATTGAAGCAGTAATAATCATCTTATTTAGATCCATAAAATTTCAGAAGCACTTTTAAGGGCATTACAATAAGTGCATACCATCACAGGATAATATATGAAAATTATAAATGATCAAAAAAGATAAAAAGAAAAATAGAGACCTCCCAAAGTATACTATGATAAGGAAGTCCTAAACGAAGAATTCAAGACCCGTCCATCCCCTATTGACAACAACGATAGAACTAAAATCCCAGAAGCACAAATAAATCGATTACTGTATGGCCCATCGATTGAAAATATCAATCCTAAAATAGTCCCCAAGGCTGTAGTTCAAAACAATCGTTAGCCTAACCACAATTCTATTTAAAAACCAGATAAAAATGGAAAAAATTAACCAAAATAGATTAGACATACATCCAAAAAACATCCACACCCTGAGCGTCCTAAAATGCCAGTATCAGCTTTTCTTTTGTTTAATAAAGACTATGCAGGTAAAGTTCGAAAAGAGTACCCACATCTAAATCAACTAGATTTGGTGACTGTAACGGGTAATTTATGGAAATAGCTGAGCGATGAAGATAAAAAACCCTTTGATGATCAATATCGTAGATAAAAGCTAAAATATGATGCTTTAATGCTTGAATTTTATCGTAAATTTCCGGCTGAAAAATCTAAAAAGCAACTCAAACTTTAGAAAAGTCTAGGAAATAATTGATTTAGATTCCTTTATTGTAAATTATTCATTAATGAACAGCAATATACTATTTAACATAATCTTAGAGTTTTCAATCATAAGTCAATGGCGTCCATGTCCGAATCCCATTCCTCTCATTCCTCCCATTGCTCCCATTCCTCCCATTCCTCCCATTCCTCTCATTCCTCCCATTCCCTCAAAATCACGATGTCCTCTGCCTGAGCCTGTGCGTTCTAGCATGGCCTCCATCCTTCCAAAATCTATATCTTCTCGATTTTCAGTAATTAGAGCACGTTATTTGTCTTAATACTTTTCTTTGATAATTTCTAAAAATAGAAATGTCTATTAGTAGAGGGGAGTAGTCTTCTCATAATAAGCAACTGATTGAGTGATAGGATCGAGGAGATAAGGTAAATTAGGATGTGTTTTCACAAATAATTAAATCTGTGCAGTTTTAATTCCAGTTACATTTTCGATTTTCTCGTAAGAGATGATGTGGTAAGCGTTGAACAACTCAGAGAATACTCTTTTTCTGATTTCTTCTTCACAGTTTTTGAAGATATAGCGAATTGTTGGATTGAACTGCCCATAGTTATCATAATGCCTGCTGATTTCACTAAACAATTTTTTATAGTCTGCTTGTAAATAAGCAATTTATATTTTGCTGGACCATTTCACATCTTGCTTTAAATATTTTCGATCCTTATAGGCTAGGGCGAGGAGAGAATAGAGGAATCCTAAATCCATCAATGAAAATATTCCGTTGTTGATAACATCTTGGATAGTGAAGTTGGGAGAAAGGATCTGCTAAAATACTTTGATCCTACCTCTGCCGGTTCCTTTTTTAGAGAGCTTATAAATATCTCGAATAAAGGCTAAAGTCGAGTTAATTTTCTTTTTATCATCAAATACTCTCACTGAAAACAGTTCCAAATCTTGATAGTCTCTCCGACTGCCTTAGTTGGTAGATAAACATCCAGGATCTGAAATGAGATAGAACATCTCCTTTCCCCATTGAGACATATAGTCCTCATCTTTGTAAACTGGGTTCTCTGCCTGTTTCCTTAATATTTTCGAATAGTAGAGTTAACTTTCTGTATGATCTCCATATTGCGCATAAATCTAGCCCAGCTTGAAATAGGTCCTAATTTACTATTCCAATTTTCCCTTAATTAAAAGAATCTTACAATAGATTAAAAATTTCCTGCTTCTACTTTTAGCTTGTTCACAAGGGATTGTTCCTCAACCTTATAGGTATTGTAGTCGCCAACGCGAGGGATGTTACTCAAGGCTGTTCCGAATAATTGATGAATAGCCTCATATTCTCCCAGTAATTTGTTACGAAGAGCCATATCAAGCATGCGGTCTTTAAGAGCTTTTGCTTCATTAGGATATGAATAAATGAGGGCACGAAACTTCCAAAGTTTTGTGACAATGTTGTCATTTGCGATGGCATGTATAAATTTATTCTTGGGATCAGCTGGCTTATCGTTCATGTATATATATCTTGTAATTAACAAGAATCAATGGCTAATACTTATGATAAATATTTATTCATAGACACATCAATAAATATCGCTTCATTATACCAATAATATTTTTTCACTGGCTGTTGTCTAAACATTTACATTTTTCTTTTTATAAATAAATTGCAGAACAATTAAAAAGAAAAGCCATCTTTCTTTCACATTTATTAATCATCCAACACTAAGGAATAATGCTATGGGTTAGTCAATTATAAATTGATATATCCGTTCGGAGATCAAACTTTTGGATAGACAGTCGTCACAATGCTTACGAATTCATCGAAGTTGATAGCTCCGTCGTGGTCTTTGTCTGCGAACTCGATCATTTGATCAACTTCAGCTGCGGAGAAGGATTCTCCAACGCTAGCAGCAACTTTCTCGAACTCCTCGGCTCCGAAAGCACCACTACCGGTAGGATCGAAAGCCTCAAAAACCGTTTGAAGGGTAGTCTCACTGGCACCGTCACTGCCAAAACCAAAGATCTAGAGGAAAGCACCAAAGTCAATATCTCCAGTGTGGCCTGAAGCGTTAACGATTGCGAGTACCTGTTGAGCCTGGGACTGAAGATTGAGGGCGGTGATGGTGTTGATCAATTCCTCAGTAGAGATGGCTCCGCTGCCGTCATAATCGAACACGTCAAACACTTCCTTTAGTTTAAGAACTGTTTCACCATCAAGTCCTTTCTTTTCGTACTTGCTAGTATCAAAGGTTTTAGATTGAGTGACTTTAGACATAAGATATTTTTAACTCAATAAAAAATTAATAATTCAATTGACATTACCAAATCGTAAATATATTCCATAAAATAGAGTAATTATTTTTGAGAATAAATTGATAAAATAATATTCATTGCCGAAATAACTTTAAACAATAAGAGAATAAAGACATATAGAAGCCAATAATAAAATATTCTGCTTCTTTTACTTGATTGCTATTCTTCATTTTACCGTCATTAAATATTTCATCATACATCCATAATAGTTCAGAGAAATAAATATTGTTAATAATAAATATATTTATAATCTTAATTAGTAACAAATAGTTACGAGAAGTCATAATAAGAGCTAATGTGGCTTTTTGAGAAACAGTCTGACGCCAAAAAATAGAGCACGCTCATACCTATCAATCCAACAAATTGCGAATCCTTTTGGTGAATCTTATTATCCATTTTCTGAATCAAGATTAGCCATAAACAAAGTTATAACTGCAAGTACTGAGTCTATCTTTCCGAGAAAAGTAGTTCTTAATGAAGAGAGATAAAATATTGATTAAATATATTCCAATCAAACATTAGATCCTATATGAAAAATTAAAAGATGGCCGCTTAGAAGTGTCTAAAAAGATTTCGTTTTCAAATATTTACTTCTCTTAAATTAAAAATATGTAAGTACGCTATTTTTTTCGTTGTGTGTTTAAAAATTACTCAATAGGATTAAAGGCATGATCTTCTATTTTACTACCATGAGGAATAATTAAAATTAAATAGGAAAAATTATCTTTAAGTGATTGACCTGAAAAAAATAGACTTAAAATAACAAAAATACTAGTTCATATGCGTTTTAAAATGGGTTTACTATAAATGTAAAATAACTGAATTTAAATTTGATAAATAAAATCTGTTGAACGAAGTATTTGTTTCATTTTATCATAACCATTATCTTCATTAGTCTCAATTAGCTTCAATCTGCGTGAGATATTGTTTTGATTGATAAAGCTTTCAAGATTCGAAGGGTACAAACTCGCATCAGATACATGAATAAAATAAAAACTGGCTTAAATTTATAAAAAAATGATCGAAACCATAATAAAATTAAAATATAACTTTATTAGAATGAAATTGATTTGATCTTTAATAATTGCATATTTTCCTATTTTTTGCTGATATTAATTTTTCAAAAAATATTTTCGAAAAATAAGAATATTTTAGGACCAAAAAAGTGCTGGTAAGCATATAAGGTTTTATGTTTTGGATAAAGAAATCAAAATCCGTTTCTTGTAATACATAAATGCAGCTTTGGATATTTAGCACTTATTAAAATTTTATTATCAACAACTATGCAGACTCTTATTAGACTTCAAAGGTACTCATTTGCCGTTCGTACCTACTCCAACTTCTACGGAGGACAGTTCGTTCCCTCAAAGGCTACCAAATTCTATGAGGTCTACAACCCAGTCACTCAAGAACATATTGCACGTTCACCACAGTCTTCTGAAGAGGAATTCAATGCAGTTATCGCTAGCGCCAAATAAGCCTATCCTACTTGGTCTCGCACTCCTCTCCTTAGTATTTTATCTTTTATTCAGCTCGTCAACGTTACATGTTCGAACTAGCCAATCTCATCCGTCGTGATCATAAGAAAATTGCTGCCATTATGACTGAAGAGCACGGAAAAACCACTCCCGATTCAATGGGCGATGTTCAAAGAGGTCTTGAGGTTGTTTAGCATGCGTGCGCTATTTCACACATCTATACTGGTGAAACAATTCAAAACATTTCAAAAGGTATTGATACTTACTCTTTCCGCGTGCCACTGGGAGTTTGTGCAGGTGTAGCCCCCTTTAACTTCCCCGCTATGATTCCTCTTTGGATGTTCCCCTTCGCCATCACTTGCGGAAACACCTATGTTCTCAAGCCTTCTGAACGCGTAGCAGGTGCTACAGACTACCTCGCAAAACTTCTTCAGGAGATAAATCTTCCCAAAGGTGTAGTTAACGTAGTGCAAGGAGGTTTCGAAACCACCCAACAAATCTGCAAACATTAAGATATCAAGGCTATCTCTTTTGTGGGAGGAAATCAAGCTGGATAGTACATCTATAGTACAGGAGCAGCTCATGGAAAAAGAGTTCAATGCAATATGGGAGCCAAGAATCACGGAATTATTATGCCCGATGCCGATAAAGAGGATGCACTCAATGCCCTCACTAATGCTGCCTTTGGAGCATCCGGTCAACGCTGTATGGCACTGAGCACTGTTGTGTTTGTGGGTGAAAGCAAGGAGTGGGTTCATTAACTAAAGGCCAAGGCTCAAAGCTTCAAGATCGGAGCTGGAAACTAATAAGGTATCGACTTGAGTCCAGTCTGCTACAAAGAATTGAAGGAAAAAATCGTGAAACTTATCGGCACTGCTGAGAAGGAGGGCGCTTAGGTTATATTGGATGGTAGCAAATATGTCCATCCAAAATACCCTCAAGGTAATTTTGTGGCTCCAACAATTATTAATAATGTCACCAAAGACATGACCGTCTACAAAGAAGAGATTTTTGGCCCTGTTTTGGTTTGCCTTAGCGTTAACACTCTCCAAGAAGCCATTGACTTTATCAACAAAAATGCATGGGGAAATGGAACTGCTATTTTCACACGTTCAGGCTCTGCTGCTCACAAGTTCTAAAATGAAATCTAATGCGGTCAAATTGGTATCAATGTTCCCATTCCCGTGCCCTTACCCATGTTTTCATTCACAGGAAGCAAAAAATCTTTCCACGGAGATTTGAACTTCTACGGCAAAGCTGGTGTGAAATTCTTCACTCAATGGAAGACAGTTACTAGCAGATGGAAAGAAGAGAGCGAATTCACAAAATTATCGACCTCATTCCCCACCTATAAATGATCCATAACCATCATTTAAACATTTATCGCATACTTTTTTTTCTTCTAGAAGAGTAAATTGTTAAAACACAATATTATGAAATTAGATAAAGGTTACCATTTCTTATGAATTAATTTCTGATATTTTCTTTGTTTATAATATCAAGAAGACTGAACATAAGCATTCTTATTTAAATATTAAATTCTTCTAAAACAATTTTAATTATTTATTCTATTAATGAAAAAGGCTTGAGGCAAGATCAAAATTGATGGAATATTTTTATGAAAATTGGAG
>Ga0302186_10000327_pt1 | contig 43395 bp, 27 predicted proteins | sample II_Bog_E1_2_FD_198782 | JGI IMG/M metagenome (GOLD analysis project Ga0302186, IMG submission 198782) | Peat permafrost microbial communities from Stordalen Mire near Abisko, Sweden - II_Bog_E1_1 | ecosystem: Environmental > Terrestrial > Soil > Wetlands > Peat | place: Sweden: Abisko... | reverse complement strand
AATTACTTGTGAATAAATCTTTAAAGATGTAAATATCTAGTTTTTAAATTAATTTAATTACAAGTCTATTTTCCAATCATTCTTCCATAATTTTTAAACAGAAATTGCTGCGAAAGATATATCATAAATAATAATAGATAATTACCCAAGATGTATTTGGACTAAGATGAAGATACTCTTTTAAAAGTAATCAAATATTAATCGATAGTTTTATACTGATGCTGTCAACTCAGTATCATTCGATACACCTGTTTCCTATCTTCAAAAATACGATAAAATTGATGACTACACAGTTGTAGTTCATACATAATCATAAATTTTAAGATTGCTTTATTTACTCGTGAGCAAAGAAATTGAGAAGCCTTCTCGAATATCCTAACTTTTAGCAAATGAAGGAATTGACGAACGAATTAATCCTATTCTTTCAACTATCATCGGCAATAAAATAGCGGATATAAAGCGCTCGCTGATAAGACGATAAATATGTAGAGGAGGCTCTTACTTACTTGATAACAACTGGCGTATCATAGTACATATTCATCAATGCAGAATGTTGTCAGTTCCAATTGGAGTGCTTTCTCCAATAAAATTCTTCTTGATTTGACGCTCATTATCATGCAAAGAAACTCTACTTCTGAAGAGGAGAAAAGGATATGCCTGGAGCTAAATATTCATGAACTTGAGCAATTTATAAGTAAGCTTCAATAAATAAAAAGAGAACTTAAATCATGATTTATTTAACTTTTGCTTTTAAAGAATTATATTTCGACACTAGTTTTAATTTGGCTAAGTTTTTGGTAGAACAAATAACTTATCATTTGATGATTATCTTTCTCACTTTCAAGATGACAGTTTAAACTCAAATAAATTGATGACAAAATTGGTTGAAATGACTTGATACCATATGAATTAGAAATAAAATACATCGTATATATAATCATTCGAGGATGATAGGTTGCCTACACAAAGGACAAAATCTTTTGAGGCCCAACCACTTTTGAAGACAGTCCAAATGATGAATATGCTTGCATTTGGTTGTAAAGACTTACTCATTTTGCTCAAATTAGGAATAGCAAATACAGCATTTTTCTTGTTACTCTTCCAATGTTGGAATGTAATACTAAACTGGCATTTTAGCAATGACTGACTCCTTATATCCAATATTTACCTTCCCAATCATTTCCTCCAATTATAGAACTTATTAATAATCTAAATCTTCAACATTAACTTCGTGAACTGACTCATAGTAATCCTCTTAGTCGTTATAACCCCTTTGATTATTGAGTTCGCATTTTAGGTCGTAATTTCTTAACTTCAAATCGTTGTAAACTTCACTTAAATGATTGATATCATCTATTAAGGACTGCCTTAAATTCAGTAATCCCTTTTGTCTTACTTACTATTAGCGAATATTGTGATTGAAATCATGAATCTATTTTTTATATATTTTTATTTACTCCTTTTGCTCCTTTTTGATGCGGGTATATTCCTCATTGAGCATTTGATAGGCTTGTGAGTTAACAATCATTTAAAAATATTTTAGACCTGAATCCTAGATTTTGTGAGATTCATCTTTTTGATTTTTTTCAAGAGGAGATTATTTTCCTGACTTGGGTTTAGTGTTCTTGCTCCTTTTTGAGGGTTACCTGACCATATTGATAATTTTTAATTCACTTTTTCCGGCATTCTTTTTAGTGAGGTATGGGCTAAAGTTACTACTCAAGATTCCTTGACCAGATTTTTAACTATTAAAGAGGTCAAGATATTTGGTGGTGCTTTGGTTGGTGCGATGAAATGATTTTTGCTTAGAGCTTTGCATTTGAATATCTTGCTATTTTAATGATTTGTATTATAATATCAGTTTATCAACTTTGTTAATTAATACTTATATGTATGATTCAATAGCAATAAATTTATTTTAATTGAGGCATTGCTAAAACGAATAAATATTACTCTCTCTTGAAATTATATCCAATTATACTTCGATTAAGGATTATAAGAAATAAATGATCAATTCTTTTTTAACAAAATTTGGAGATTCTCGATTTTCTATGACTAAAATGCATTATTTTATAAGTGGACTTACATCAAGGCAGTTTCATTCAAATGCATGATCAGATAATCCAAAAATGTGTTCGTTAAGAATGAGCAATCTAAGTTAATATCAAATTACTTCTGATTGAAAGATGGGATAAAGTTTTTAGGCTAATTATGTGGAAGGCCTCAATATCATTGATAAGGGACCAGTCAATGTCTAAATGAGTCAAATAGATATTATTTGACAATTTTTTTAACTTCATAAAACTTTGTCTAAAATGACGAAGCGTAAAGGACTGCAAAGATTATACATATTGAATATGTTCAAATATGTTCTAGTCCAGTCTGCGACACTCTTCGAAGCTGAGAATTTGTAAATTTTAACATCGTTTGCAAATGACCCCTAAATCTTAGTTTTTGAAATTGCTAAATCAATAACAGAGTACTCATTAAAGCTAATACATAGTTTTACCAGTTCAGTACACCGGCTGATGCATACAAATTATTTCACAAAGGAGCATTTTACCAATTCGATTATTTTAAGCGATCGAAAAGATGAATTGACTATTTCTGCAATATGCGAATCCAGTATGAAGGTCGACCCTGATCGAATATTTTTAGGAGTCACTGAAAATATTTCAAGCATGCCTCCAGTATTTGTTGAACCTTATCCTACTTTTATTTTGATTCTAAATAGTAATCTTGGTACTTATCTCGGCAAAATTTTATATTCTTCCCTGAGTATATGTTCTTCAACTGACGAATGTGATCCAGTCTGGAGGATTTTTAAATCAATTTGCCGAGTTACTTGGAAGTAAACTTGTCAGTCTCAAGCTGGCAAAAAAACTCTTTGTCATTCCATAGAGATCGATAACATGACAAAAAATAAGAGCAGACCTGTGAAGTGACGACTAATTCGGAAAGGCGTAAATAGCCAAAGATCTTGAGAAGCATGTATTTATCAAGCGTGAGGCTAAATCAGAAGATGGGTACATCAAACTTTTTTGACTGGAGTGTGTTTGATTGAGCCAGCTAAAAATTGACAGCTGGGTGCTGCCCTTGCGTTATCTTCGACCTGTCTATGACTCCTTCCTTATCCTTTTCATGGCCAAGCTTTCTTTTTTTGTGATTTGTATGTAGTTGTCGAGAGTAAAGGAGTCCTACAGAATTTATCTAGATAACATGTAAGTGGCCCTTTAATTTGATATTATATTTAAAAATGCAAAGGCGATTAATGCTCATTAACCCCTCCAAAATAGTTCGAAACTGTAATTGTTATTTCAATAAATCAGAAACTTATTTTATTCTCGTCAAATATTTATCTTTTTGATAAATGATTAATTTTTCTTAATCCAAATCTTAAATAAGGTATTATATGTTATTTACTCAGAGTTATACGTTTGCAAATTAATTTTATATAATTTTTAACTATTTATCAGATTCTCACTCTCTTGATTAGATCATCATTAATTTATCTTCATAATAATCCCTAACAACGCTAATTTAGATAAGCTTTATTATCATATTTTTAAGAAACTCATCTGTATCTGTTTTCAAGCACAATTTATTTTCTCATTAAAGTGCTCGAACAATCTTTCTCTTCATTGAATATTCTATATAATATGGAAGTAAAGATAAATCAAGTCGATTTCGAAATCGCAGTCAATAGTTTCCATGACGAAGTCATGAACCGTCTGGAGTTTCTCAACAACATCGAGATTTAATTTTTGCGTAGGTATTAATGCCAAATCAACGTACCTTAAACTCACGCTTCGTTGGTCAATTATCTTCGCAATATGATCTCTACTCTCGAGTAAACCTATAAAGATGTTTAAAGCTACTTTGCCGATTTGGGTATCACTTTTGCCTACGAATTCTTTCGGAAAATACAGTTATTAATGGTTAATGGATATAATTTTCTAGCGCAGGCATTGGTCATTCATATAGATCAGCTCGAGCAGGATAGAAAGTATCGCGCCAAAACAAAGGAAGTGGAATCTGTGATAATTCCAAAAAAGATGATCAATCCTACTGAGGGAAGAAGGGGTGAGACCGCATAATTGGAACATTTTGACTACTAAATAAATTTCTATTAAAATGAGGAATCAAAATTAAGTTAAGAATTACATAAAATGCAGGAAAATTTAATGCTATCTAAGGGATTAGTAGATAAGCTACAACCTTCCAAAGCAGTTAAGGAACTAACAGAAATTAAGGAAAGAGCAGAAGTAACATTATAAAACACTTAAAGAATTTTCGAAGAAACCTACCAACTTAAATACCTAGAGTTTAAACAGTACTTATCAAAGTTGCAGAAACCTGAAGACCTAACTCAATAATTTTGCAAAAATATTAAAATTGCGATGAAAGACAAATTTACAAATGGAATGAAGAAATCAATGCACATTATGTACCATATAATGAAGGAAAATTAAATAAACAAATGTACATAAAGCAGTTGCCAAACATAGGAGTTCTAAATTCATCAAAAATTAACATAAAAAAAAGTGATTCCCTCAAAAAACAATTAAAAATTACATACTTTACTCATCAGGGAAAGGAAATTAACTGAAAAATTACTAGTTGACACTCAAATTCTAAAGAAATAAAATCAAAATTTATCAAGTGATAAGGAACGCTTAAATGGAAGGGTGAAAGAGTTAGAAAGCAAAATAGAGGAGTCACAGGCAAACTATAAAATTTTGACACATCTCTATGAAGAAAAAAGAGAAGAAGTGGACAGACTCAACAAGGAAATTATTAAAAAAGATGGAAATATTTAACGATTAAAAATTTATTAATTCAAGTATCTGGAGAGATATACTGCCTGTGAATTTGCTGTTCAAGTTAACTGCACGCTGTCTATTGTGGATAAGTAATCACAGACTCATTTATAGGACAACGAAATTATCAATATCTTGAAGAAGACAAACGAAAGGATGGGAGAGAGGATTCGTGAAAAATAATACAAAATCAAGTAAATTTAAAAAAGGCAAATATATGAGAAGAATGAGAAACTGAGACGAATGAAAATTAATCCAACAATAGTTTCTCAACATTTTATTCTCGGTGAAAAGAAGATTGTCGAGGAGGATACAGAAAAATAGGAAGAATAGATAGCTGAGGGTTAAGTTTGTTAACCGAATCGCCAAAGCTTGGATGAAAAGAGAATGTCTGAAATATCCCAAGAATCTGCAGGATCTTCCTCTCAACATCAACTTCAATCTCTATCTTTACCTCAATTGCAACCATAACAAAAGCAAATTTTTGATCAGCATTAAAAATAACTCTAGCAACACCACAACCAGCAATAAGTCCTTACAACAAAAAGTTCGAAAAGCAAATTAACTAGATTTTCGATTATGCGAAACAAAAAAACTCATAAGATGATAAATTATTCTACTGGCCTTCAATAGGAACATCCGTCTGCTTAACTAAAACCTGAGGAATAAATGGCTATTGAAATTTAGCAAGAATATGGAATCGATTGCGAAGTTCAAACTGATCCTGTTTGCATTAATCCAATGAAAATAGAAGTCACCAATTTGAGTGAGCCTTTAAAAAACATGAAAAAGATCAAGATAACAACAACTCGCACCAATCCAACAGATAATCTCACCCAAAGACTATATAATGGAAAATCTCGTAAAGCACACTATTTAGATAATATTGTCTAAAGTGACAGCCCAACTGACAATAAAAATACTGATTAGGTTCCCAATTACTAATATTCTTCCTCCAATCTAAAAAGTACTAAATCAAAGATTATTGATTCTAATGAATCTGAAAGTGCACGATAAGGTGCTGAATACGTGCGAGATAGACTATAGCTTTTTTAACGTTTGGACATTTAAACAGAATAATCACGAGCTAATCTATAAAAGAAAATGGCTCTGTCTAAAAAGTTTTTGTGTTAAGTAGCAAATAGCAAGAAAAAGGATGCAATTGATACGAAAAATAAAACGTGCGCTGAAGAATTTTACAAGGCTAAATTTCATAAATAGGAAAGCAATGAAGATGGAAGCATGATGTCAATAATTCGTGCCAATTCTCAAGTTTTTAATGTTCAAAGATAGAAGAAAAAAACTATTTTATTTGATATCTCTTCCAAAAAAATGAACAAAGGATTCAGCTTAAAGGAAAATAAAGAAATCCAAGATTTTTGATTACTTTTTTATGCAATATCTTTAGGGTAATATTAAGAAAAAATTGCAAGCAGTCAAATCAATTAAATCTGTCATATTAATTTATCCATTTTTTGTAAATAAAGATTAGTTTAAGAAATATATGAGTTTTTATGTTGTCTTTGATTTTGATAAACTTTGTGATGTTAAAACCAAATAATTTACTCTTCAAGGTAATTTATTGAGGCATTAATTCGATGACTGTCATAAAAACGAGAAGATCAAGGGTAACTTAAAATCAATAAAATCATGGGGCTAAGGGGTTTTTGGCGTCAGGCGCTAGCTCTGGGACGATTGTATTCACGCATACTCCACAGGTGTTACCACCTCTCATAATAAAATATCCATTTTTACCCCAAGATGAGCCCCAACTATTACGGACTATCCACTCCTGCTTTTCAGTCTGGCCAACAATGGTGATTGCGTGATCAAAGGGTTCTTTTGGACAATTTCTAAATGCTGTGAGTGTTGATTAAGAATAAGAGCCAAGTTCACCATGGGAAATCATAGAAGCCACTGCATTACCCTTGCTCAGTTCTAATTGAATGGCTTGGCAATTTTCCTTAGCGAGAGTTCGGAATCCACTAATTTTAAATTTAGGAATTTTGATATCATCAATGATCTCTTTTCGGCATGGAAATGAATGGCCATTTTTCGAGCGATAAGGATAATCTTCTTGTTGTACAAGTCCAACATTCATTGCATATTCAAATCCCTTCGTAATGTTCCCCGAAGTGCATCCATCAACTGTTTAATCCCCACTGGAGCAGTCAATAAGCTGTTGTTCAGACAGTTTTATGGTGATATTAAAATGCTTACGATAGATATACTCAATGGTAGCTGCAATGGGAAAAGAGTAGCAGGACCCGCACTGATACTGATTGGCAGCTGGGCCAAAATATTATCTAAATTATTCAACACTTACGTATAATTATAGGCTTTATCTAAAATTTAAGTCTAAACAAATTCAATTTCTTACTTTTAATTCTTTTCTTACGGTACAGATGAATATTTTTTGGCATGCTCAACGGCCTTAACTACTTTAAACGCTCCAAACAATTCCTTGAACGTGATATCATTCAAGCGAGTATTAGTGAAGGGATCGTATTTTGTATTAGACTTTGTATACTCACGAGCCATAGATTCCATTTATTTATAATAGTAAAAAGAGCGATAGCCCTCTTCATCAAGCCCAGATAGTTCCTCCATCGATGGATCTCCTGTGATTTTAAACATTTTCTTGGCATTGAGGATAAAATCATTCAGCATGACAGTTACCAGCAGAATTAATATGGTTATTAATACGATGAGAAAGAGGGTTTTTAGTATTTTCGGAGCAGTAATTCTGTGCCTTTGAAGAAAGCCCTCTTACTCGTTGTCATTGTCCTGTTGTATATCTGAGGCAGATGGATGCTCTTAATTTCTATTGTCAGTCATTTATCGATATTTAAGCAACAATATATTATTTTAAATTTTTGGTCGTGATAAATATCTTAAGATGCATCTCAATATTTTTTGTTCAACTATTGCTAATTATTTGATCATAATTTTGGCTATTCCCTTAAAGTCAAAGCTCCAACTAACACTTTTGTTTTTCTTTCGACATCCTCAACTTCAAAATGAAACCTAGTTTGCTCCTTCCACACTTTAATCTCCAAAGATTCTCCAGGATATACATGTCCAGTAAATCTTACTTCATAACTTTGTAACTTTTCAGCATCATTGTGAAGTAAATTTTGAATAATGGCCCGACAAACTGTTCCTGATGTTGCCAAACCTCAGATATATTAATTTATACCATGGATAATTGGACGATCGAAATTGCCTGCTGCTGAAAATTTAGGATCAATATGAAGAGGATTAGGATCGCTATTAATTCTGTAAAGTATGGCTTGATTAAGAAAAGTTTTGTCTTTCAGTACATAGTCAGGATTTCTCTTGGGAATACTTGGAATATCGATTTTGGCCCCTGTTCCTTTAAATCCGAATCCCCCAAAACTTCTACAAAAAGTGGTTCGATCAACAAAGTAAGCGAGGTCTTCTTAACCTTTTTTATTGATTAAAAAGCCTTTAATTCTATTAGTGATGAGTGCACCCTTAGTTTTTCCTTTATCAATAATGTCAATAATTTCATTTTTAATTCGATAAGTTGCTCCTTGTTATATTCTTTTATGAATCATGACAAGTCTTTATTCTCCATGGAGAATAGCGTGCAACTCACATTGAGGAAAGTGGGGGGCTTAGACAAAAATTTTGAGAGTTTAAGTTTGCCCAAAACAAGATGCAAAAGTTGGAAAACCTATGTGTCAATGGGCTGTACTGCTGAAGTTTTAATCGTATTCGTAGGTATATTTAAAATCATCTTCTTTGAGGGGATCTATATATTAAAAAATTTACCTTGACTGAACCCGATGCCCAAAGCATATATGATAAAGTCTTTGTGTCCCAAAGTGACTTAGCATAAAGTTGTTTTAGATTTCAAAGCCAATTAAACGTTTATCATCGATGGTTTTTGCATCTGAAATATTAAATTAATGATGACAAATTATGATATCGCAAACGATTATTCTAATTATTATTCTAATTAAATTAAGAAAATTCAGCTATCCTTTTCTTCATGAAGATTTGTTTGTAATAGAGATTTTCAAAAGATTAATAGTTTTATTAAAAATATTAAATTCCTCTTCCGATAATATTGGAATAATTTCATTTTATTGATCAAAGATAATTAAATAAACTCGATTATGATACTGTCAAAAGGCATGACTTTTTAGATTAAAGTGACCGAATTATTATGTCGAAGCAAAACATTAATTATAAATTGGTAAATTTTATTAATTTATCAGGTATTCATAATCATAGCCTTGAGTTCATACTAGACGCAGGAAAGTCGCATGGATTTGATAATGTCCTTCATTTCAATTAGAGATTCAGCAATTAATGCACAATCAAATAATTTTATTTTTTTAGGAACATTCAAGCAACCAGAGGTTAATATTATTGTTCTTTTAAGTTTTTATTATTTAGGAGAATTTGTATTTATACTCTTTACTGGTGCTGCATCCCTTAATGGAATTTAATTTATTTATTTATCCGTGAGATCATCCAACAAATTGGAAGATTAACTCAGTTTTAAACTAGAGTTTTCAGATCGCAGACTCTATTTATTGTTTAAAGAAAACAATTAATTGGGTTTATTTAAAAAATTCTCGAATTCCTCAATTATGTGAATGATATTTTTAATGCTGCATATTTCAGATTCTTCTTTATTTCGACTGAATCCGTGCTTGGAGAGTTTGTCTAAATTCTCAATACTTGCACAATTTTCTTCAAAAGCATCTTAATATTTGTTATTTGAATTAAATTGATATTATTGTACAATTGTTACTATTGTATCTTTAATTTTATTCATTTGCTAATTATTTTTAATTGACTTGGCTATTTTTTCATTATATTAATTTCGTATCAACATAGATTTATCTTAAATTTCCTTCAAAAGTTACTTATACTTTTTATCAATTGATGTCATCAAGTTTTCAAAGGATGTTTTAATCATTTCCTTTTGTTTTCCGCTCTCTAAATTAATTTATTCAAGACATTGCTTTAATTTGCTTTCATTTTTATATTATTCATTTATTAAATCAACTAAAATATTCAATCTTCCAGTCAAACTTTTCTTCAAATGCTTCACAGATTTTTTAAAAGGGTAAATGTCATGGCCTTAATGAAAAGATTCAATACACTCACCACAGCTGAGCTGGCTGCATTTTTGACAAAAGAAGATTATCTTCTCTTTTTTATGGATTTAGCAATAATATTTAACAGGGTTATCTTTGATAGTGTTTAATTTAGAGGAGGATTTTCCCTAAGCATATTTTTATTTTATTTTTTCAAAATCTTTAAGTTTTTTCTACTAACAGTCAAATTCAAATATTTTTCCCTTTGATTCTAAATTATTTTTATTAAAATGACTTTCATCAAACTTTTTGGTTGATTTACTTTCAATTTACCATAATTACTATTCCCTAGGATCTACACCATCTCTCTATTTTCTTAATAATCTAATTTCCTCCTTCAAATTATGAGAAACCCTTTTTTACAACGTATCTTCTGATTTGCAACTTATTAATCGTTAGTTACGCTCACTAATTCGTCTATTATTATTTTTTAACTATTATTTGTTAGCTATTGAAGCAATCGGTCTTTATTACTTTTGTAAATTGGTCTTTAATTTAGAGGATCTTTATTTTTTAATTGCAGCAATGCCTTTTTAAGATGATCTATGCATACCTCTACTTTCTATTGCTTTTTAACTTTTTATTCTTTTGTCCTTTAACATAAAATTATATGCAATTTATGAATCACAGCTAATCACAAATTTCCCTTTACGAAACAGTTAATATTTGCTTTTTCTATGACATGATTAACAACGACATTTTTTATTGTTTTTTGATTAGGCTTCTATCTTTTATACAAACATTTTTATGATGAGGTTCTGTCCTAAAATTACTTCTATTAATTTTTCTGATGAGTATTAATGAGTTAATATTCATTCTTTTGAGGCTACGGGAATTTATTTTTCTCTGATATTTTATCATTGGGATGACCCTTACTTTTTAATTAATTTTTAATTCTGTTTTTTTCTTTGCCACTCTTAATTTGAATGTTTTTCATCATACTGAATTAATAATCATCTCCTTATTTGTTAAGAGTTTTCTTTTTTTTTCCAAAGTTGTTTTATCCGTTTTTTGTGCAGCTATTTGAAAAGTTTCCAAAATAGTTAATTGTTGCTGATTTGGCTTGATTATTTTCATTTTCTCTTACATTTTATATCCTATTTGTTCTTGATAAGATATATTGTACCTCTATCTTTCTTCAAAATTCAAATTATTCAGAAATTAATCTTTCAGTTAATTGATCATCGAAATTCCCATTTATGTCTGTTGCTCACATATTTATAAAGCATAAAAATACTTTTCTACTCCTGTTATTGAGGATATTGTTCTTACAGTTTATGAAATAATGATTAGCAGAGCATTGGATACAGACATCATGATGGCATTTAAGCAACAATAAAGAGCGGCGGATGTTTTTGCAAATTATACAACGATCCATCTCGTTTTTTTAAATTAATATGAAAGAAATATAGTGCAATATATCGACATGTTTTTGAATTTAATCGGGAAATAATTAAAATAAAAAAAAGAATTAGTTGAAAGATAATTAAAATATAAAAGAGTCGAAGTTTAACCAAATGGGGGGAACACGACTTATTTTTATTATTTATAATCCCAAAAGTCGTGTATTTTATTAAAATCATTAATTAGATATTAAAAATCACTGATCAAATTTATGAATAGTATCTTTTCAATTTAAATACAATTAAAATGAGAAATATTAAAATATCAGTATTTAAAGTATCACTTTTCCTTTCGAAGATCAAATCCTTTGCTATTTCTTAAATTGAGCAGTCATTATTTGCTGATATTTCTTGATGTAATCTAATGGCCTTTATATTCTTTACAATTATTCATAGACTTTTATCTTTTTTCCGTTTAAATTATTGAGCGTGCAGTAAATTTATATTAAATAACAGCATCTTTTTATTAGGGTTTTATTTTCAGGACTTGATTGCCAAAGTTTTAGAAATCCATTAAATTATTGAATTAAAAGTGAACAGCATTTCGTATATAAATTATTGGTTCCATCAGGTACTACTGCATCTTCCTTTTTTAAAAGACCTTTACAATCTTTTTCAGCTTTTCTCACCACTTTTTTAGACGTATCCATATCTTTTTCAATTTATAAAATAATTTATTCTATCTTTTCCTTTTTTCGTAGAGAATTAAGTGTTTATACTGAAATTTAGTAAAAAGGAGATTTATTAGAATTGCTTTTCAAATGGTTATAACTGGACTGCTGAAAATATAAAGCCTGATGAGCCATGAAATATGAACATATCTTTTGGAGTTAAATTAAATCTTTATCAATAGGTTTATCGAAGAAAAAATCTTTTAGATCTAGACGATATCGTAGAATATCTTATATTCTGTCTATATAGAAGATGAGTAAGTTAGCTTAAGGATCTTTTTCTTCCTCCCCCTCTTCTTCTTTCTCCTCTTTTTATGAATTTTTAGGAGGGAGAGGGTTTTTATTTTAGATGAGTTTTTATGCATTTTATTTTTTCAGGCTATTTTAATTATTCCCTTTTTTTTATTTTTCCTATTTCTTTGCAATTTAACCTGTATTTTAAAGTGGCTTTTTTTTAACAGCCGTCGACTGTCCTAATGAAATTTCCTCAATCTATTAGTCAACACTCTTCATAAACTGTGGGCTAATTTAGTGATGATTTTTCATAGGCGCATTATGTTTAATCTTATTCTTTACTTATTTGGATTTAGGTGGTTTTCCTACTTATTTTGTTGCAATTACATCTTTGCTTTTATTGCTGGTCTTTTCAGTCAATTTGATTTAATTCTTCTGCTAATTTATTTTATTGATGCTTTTTTACGATTAATCGAATATTGAAATTTCAGGAACATTGAGGATTGAATCAATTTAACATGAATTACTAAATATATTGTTTTCGGGGAAAATAGTTAGCGCTTGCTTCTCTCTTTATTTTATCAACATCTACTATTTATGTTTAGAATCTGGTAAAGTTTTATTGACCAGGGCTACAGATTGTTCGGCAATTTTATCTTCTTTTGGTCGAGACAATATGTCTTTATTATCTTCACTTTTCGAATGATTCTCTTCTTTTATATTTTATGTGATAAATTGCTTTTAATGTTTATCTTAAGCAATTTGTGTCATTTTCTTATCAGTTGCATTTTCAATGATTTTAATGGGTTCTTTTTTGTTTTATAATTATATTTTCTGTTCATTAATGTTACTCATCTCTTATCGCTTTTATTGTGTCTTCCCCAAGTCTTTTTAAAATTGTTTTTCTTACTTGAAATACTATTATCTATCTAAATTTGGAGCCAATTATTCATTAGTCTCTTCTATCAAGTTTGAGACTTTTGTTGCTGGAAGTGGATTGAAATGTTTTCTATTCTAACACATATTTTGTTATTTATGCTTCGTTACTAAATTATTTTTCTCTATTTTCTCTTTAAGCAATGCGGCTTTGTCACTTTGTTAATTTTATTAATGGATCGAAATAAATTACATTTCAGTATTTGTTTTAGTATTACTGCTCAAATTTGTGGGACATTAAAATTTCACAAATTATATTGTGAGTTGTTAATTTTCTTCTCTTGAATGGATTTATTCTTTCTATTTTACTCTCTTTTCATTATCACTAATATCTACCTCAGCATTTTATCCTTTCTTATCCTCCCCATAACTATCCTTTCGTTCTGAAGTCAAATTATTTTCATATTTCTGATAGTCTATCTTTGTCTGATTTAATTGTTATTTTTTGGTTTTTCTGTATCCTAATTAATTTCTCTTTCTGGCTGTCGCCAACATTTGATACAAGGCTTCAGCTTTTTATGAACTCACGATATTCTCATTTTAATCATTTTCTTTTATGATTACCTCTTTAAATTTCTAGCGAGCACTCTTTTCTATTTTTTATTTTAATTGACTCTTCGCTTTGATCTTTTATTTTAAGTCCAACAGATACATTCCCGTGTCTTTTTTATGACGCTTTTCATCACTGGTACGAGAGTAATTATAAGTTTCGCCAAAAAGGTTTTTTCGATTAAATTACACTGAAGTTTTATTTAGTAAAAGGTCTATGTTATTGGATCGTTTTCGATTACTGGTGGGTAGTTTAAAATTATCTTCAGTATTGGCTGACAATAACGACAAATGTTCTATAACAGGCTTTTTGCATTGTATTTATCCAGTATCATTTTCGACATATTGTCTAAAAAGTCCCCTTGCTGAGTTCAGCACACGATGTGGACGTTGCTTGAGGATAATACACTACTTTGATTTAAACTAAGAGGTAAATGATAGAATATCTTCTTGCGTAGTCATCTTCTTATACTTTCTCATCAGTCTCTTAAGTTTATTACAAATAGCTAAATATATGGAAACAGAAATTATACAGGAACTGCAACCTTCAAATATCTTAATTATATAAATAAAATGCTGGTTTTATATCATCTAGTTTTATCAATCCAAAAAAACTAGTCAATGACAGCCTCAACAAAATTAAGCTCCATTTGAATTGCATTATTTATAATGAATTAAATGAATCAAATGAATTTTTATTTAATTGATTTTTTTTACCTGCAAGGTTGAGTAGCAGTGTCTGATCAGTAATGGAAGGGAATCACTATTTATAGTTTTAAAATAGGACCTATTATAATTTTTTTCTTTATATGAAGTCCAACTAAGACCGCGTCGATGCGGTCCTGGACGAAATGGAGAAGTCCAATGATCCGACTGCTCTGAGCGAAGGATTAAACATTCTCTGCAAACTTACAGCCAAGTAAATATGACAATGATTCAGTATCATCTCGAATCCCTTTTAACAGAAATATAGGGGCATTAAAATCACCAACAATACGATAAAGAACAAAATTATGGCATTAAAGAATGCCTCTAAACTTTTGACTACCTTAGGGTTTGTTCAGGATGGCCCTGAAATGTATATTTTGAGAGACGAACAAATTGGTGATTTCTTGGAGGGAGAGCCAGCAGTTGGCTATAGGCGAAGACTGGCAGCAGCAAGGCAATCCAGTCAAGCCGAGTACAATAAAGAGTTGCTACTAATCAAAGTGCACAAATAACAGCGAGCGGAAAAGGCTAGGAAATAGGAGTAGTCTCAGAAACTGAAGGACAAATGCAAGTATGATCAAATGGAAAGAGCCCATATGAAAGTTGATGAAACAAAATCAAACCAACTCAAGTTTGGTACAAAAACAAACACTTATAAGGATATTGGAGTTGATCTCTGCAAACAAAAGGGAGGATGAGGGTGATCCAAAGGACTTCAGAGATATACTGTTGCTTCGCACCATGATATCGCTGCTTTAAACCTTATGGACGGTAGCGATTGAAAGGAGAACAGGGAATCTCTATAATTCTATATATCCTAATTATAGCATTTGTTAGATTATAACTGATTTTGGATTCAAATGAAATGGATGGATCGCTATGAAAAGCAGGAGGAAATCGGAATCGGTGCATCTGGCAAAATATATAAAGTAATACGCAAAGATACAAAATAAGTGATAGCCGCCAAGATTATTAGCGTTCAATCAAACGCATCAGAATTGGAGGCGATCGAACAATAAATAAAAATCATTAGCTCCTGCAATCACAAGAATATAGTCAAATGCTTGGGAATTTAACTATACGAAGGAGAGGTATGGATATTGATGGAGTTTTGTGAAGGCGGGTCATTGGCTGATATCATACGTAGCAAAAAGACTACGTTTAATGAAGAAGAGGTTCGTACAATAGTGCGTCAAGTCATAGAAGGACTCGTTTATATTCACTCCAAAAATATCGTGCACAGAGATATCAAGGCCAGCAATTTACTCTATCAGAAAGGAGTTATTAAAATTGCTGACTTTGGAGTTTCCATTTTTAACGAAGAGAAAAAAACAGAAGGGAAGTACAGCAGAATCGGAAGTCCCTATTGGATGAGCCCCGAAGTGTTATCCGATTCTATCTATAACGACAAAACTGATATATGGGCTTTGGGAATCACTGCAATATAATTGGCTGAAGGCGAACCTCCATTCTCTCATCAGCATCCTTTCCGAGCAATATATTCAATTCAAACCCACCCTCCTCAATAATTTACTCACCCCTAAAGATGGTCTCACAACTTTAATTCTTTTCTATAAAAATGTCTTACGATGGAATACAATATTCGTCCAAATGCGAAGCAACTTCTCCAAGAACCATTTATTGTGGAAACATAAATTTCCTTATTTGACAGCAGTCCAAAAAGCTGTCTTTCAAATGAAAGTGAGAATACCATTATTATGCATGATTAAATGCCCAAAAGCATGTGGGAAAAAGATTCCTTTCCTCAGTCAGAAGAAAAGATAGTAAATCACGACAATTCAATGAATAATACAGTTGTTATTAATGAAGATATTCAGGAGGAAGAGGAGTCTTAACCAATTGGAGTACTTGTTCAGGACAAGCATCTTTCGAGACAAAATGTACTCATTAGAAGTATCTTACCTGAAGAAGAGTGCAAATAATTGAAATTTGAGGAGCGAGAAGCAAAGGTGAAAGAACTTTATGTAAGGATGGAGAGTTAAATAAAATAAATTCGCAAGAAATACATGCAGCAAATTCGAAAGCTTTATTTGGTCGAAAACAACTAAAAAGAAAATGTCAAAGAGCATAGTCCAGTCTAAACATTGAAGATAAAGCACACCACTGCTTTTGGAGTCAATCGCAGTGGATCTTCCTTCTAAATGTTTGGTAAAATATTCTGAAACTTTACCAAATGTCACTGATTTAATTTCGTCAATATCAAATGAAATAATATATTAAAATTAAGCTGGTGAAAGTCAATCAACTATTTGACCATGCAGGAGTATAGGAAGATATTTTTGTCTATTTGGAAAGATATAATTTGATTGGAGAGTTATAAATAAATTTACTTATTAGGTCCTTATGGTTTGTTATAGGACCAAAATAAAAATTATATTTTTCAGCGGTTACTGAGAATCAATACAATACGTTGCTATATCTTTTTATGTATGACGATTACCAAATTATCGATTCAGAATCCTCATATTTATGTTTTTGCATATTGAACAAGTTCGTTAATAAATGTCGTAAAAACTGTTTCTGCTTAACCAAACCAATCTATTAAGAATCTTCCATAAAAAAAGGATTCATGTAATGATTAAATTTAATAAAAATAGTTCGTTTTGTTTCTATTTAAAAAATGTCAGATGCATTTGTTGTTAACTGAAAGGGTTATTTAATATGAATAGAAAGAAATGAGTAAATCAATCGTCCATACTAAAATCAAGAACAGTGGCAACTTGAATTAACTTATCTAACGAAATATATTTAATTTTGGGATCAGATGCAGGATTTTAATTAGATTTAATAAAGCTATGAGGCAGGGCAACGCACTTCTTTTCCTATTTCTTGATGGCTGTTGGTCTCTTTGCGATAGAATTTACCATTAATCTGATGATGATTGTTTTCGGATTTGAACAATATAAAATTATACACAATCGTAAAACCTTTTAATTTAACTCATGGACATTTTTTATAAATAAAGAGGTCTATTAATTTCAAGGAATTGTTGAGTAGTCAAAAATGAACATAAAAGCAAAGTAATTTGATGAAACGACAGTTTATTTAAACACAATGATATAACTAAACGAATTTTAATAGAAGGTCGATTGCAACAATCTAATAAAATGCAATTAGGTGAAATAAATGTGTTATATACTCTGCTATGTGTGCTACTGTTACGTTCATAATGGAATTTTATATCTTTATTGTGATTCCTTTCAAGACATTCATAGAAATCTTATCCTGAATAATTATAAACAATTAATTTAATGGAAAGGATCTATCTGAGATATGCATCACTGCAAATTAATTAACTTCTTTTGTTGAAATCCACTAATTTAGGACAAATTGATGATGATTATCACTTGACTTCATTTTATTGAATAAAAAGGTGTATATTAAATATACCAATCAATTAATAATGTTAGAATTCATATACAATTTGAAGGTCATAGATTTATAAATTGATCAAAGACAATATATTTATTTTAGTTCATGAGTAGATATTAAAATTATTGCCAGCAGGATCTTGGAGAAGATGCATCCATTACCAAAAGGACTCGCTTTTTTTCACAAGAACCAGCCAGAGGCTGCAATGGAGATACTTGGGATGCTAAGCACATGAGCGATTTCCTCAATAAATCAAATTACTCCAATTGGAGTAACAAGCAGAATTCTAACTCCGTACGATCAAACAGCACCCACCACCATAGCTACTCAACCAGCCATGGCGATTATTTTTTTAAAACCACCAAAGATGATAAAAATGTATCGAAAATTGGTTGCACTCCCATCTTTCCTCTCGTCACCAATATTTAAGTGCAGCCTGTCAAACAAATCTCTCTCCGAAATTTTTTTGATAATTGTCCTATAAAGAATTAGGGTCGACCGATTAATGGGCGATCCATTAAACTTAAATGTAATCCTGAGGATAATTTTAAATTTGAAGGAAATGCTTGCAAATTTCAAGAAACCGATCCAATAACACTCAAACATGAGTAAAACCCTTCATAAATTGTAAATGGCTATCTCAAAGAAAGAATGAATCGCCTTATAGATAGTCGACATCCTCATGGAATCACAGGAGTTGATCATCCTTAAAATCCTAGCAGTACTCTGTATAACTTCTATGAATAAAAAATAAAAGTGAGAGAAGAGCCCAACAGTCATTAAACATTCATTTTTAATCGAGACTGGAAGTCAAAGAAACGAAGCCTTCCTCCAGTAGACACCTGGAAATAGCGAAAAACAACAACACTTCGCCAATTCCGCAACGACAACATTCATGGGTACAACATCTTGACAAATCGCAGCATCGAATAATGATTTATATCACTTAATAATATAATCCTACTTTACAATATTTATCTTTAGGCACGTCGCGAATATCGAAGATATTCCATATAAATACAATTGGAAACATAGATTATCATTTGCTCATCATTGGAAAATATTCTCATAGTAATTTTCAAGATCATCAACATACTAAGATTATTATTATTCCTTGCCTCGTGTTGAAGTGGCAGGAGGTTATTCCTCAACAATAGGCTAACGAACTATTTGTTATGGATATGCAGATGAAATATTAACCAATGAAAGAAGACAAGAAAGTTATTCGGGTTGTGGTGGAAACTACTCTTTCACCAGATTTCTTTCTTACTACATACTGTCCTATCTTTCAATTTCCAGACCGTAGAGCATTTTATTTTTGGTATTAGCACTACTATTTGTTTTTGTCTTTGTGTTTGTCAAATTTTATACTTTTATTGGGGAGGGCTCAATAGCAGCATTGACAGATGGACTTGTCTTACTCCTGGCAACAGATGAGGTATCCTCTCTTTTTTGTTAGATTGGTTTGTAGGTTGTCTTGACATAAAAATCTTATTAGGTTAATTTTCCATAGTGACTAACTCTACCCTTGTCGAGTCTATCAACATCCGCGAGTAAACTATCGATCATACTATTCTGAAATTCTTCAGTTTTGGTACTAAAATTATACTGATTGCGAACACTGCTAATTTCAGCACACATGAGTTTCTTCCATACCTCGCAATGATCCTCTCCTTCATTTTATTCGAAAGGATTGTAATGGTATCGATTTAAAATCTATAATCTCTTCACTTTTTGACCCTTGCTTTGGCCAGTTATCCATAATCCACTATCTCGGACTGATGACTCATATTTTCTCGAGTCACTATCATCGGGACTGTTATCTCTCCGAACTTATTCGTTTGATATTGCTGATGAAATACTCACCATGTTATTTGAAGTAGATTATCTGTTAATTGTTTTGGGTTTTTACTTCTCTTAGCGTTCCTAGGGACGAAAGAGCTTCTCTTACTCCTCACATTTTCGATTAAGGACTTGAATGCTGGCTAAAATCTTTTTCCGATCATTGATTCTACTAAGCTCTTTCTCTATATCTTTATTGCCAATTTTCGATTGAAATTCAGAAATTGAGGCACGGCTTCGACCATATTATTTAATCTAATTAACATTGGACTTGCTATCTATTTTTTTATCACCTTTACTATTTGAATCAAACCTCGGCTCAGGTTCCGTATAACTTTAATTTTATTGTTCTATTTTGTTTAAAGTAAGCTTTTATCGAAATTGATTCTCTATTTGTTGTATTTATAATTGACTCACACTTTTTGTAGATTTTTACAAAATACCCTCACTGACATTTTTTTAAATAAACGCTAATTAATTTGTGTCTGACAATTGTTTTGGGATATTTTATTGATTGAGAGATGGAAGGAGGTACTCCCTCCGACTATCGTGGATATCCTGTTCAGGATTCCTATTATTATTATTTTATAGATTAGATTCATTTTTATCCTACTCTTCTCGAAGCAAACTTCGGTCAAAGCTATCACTGCTGTTTAGATGATACTTTCTACGTCTTTTATCCCGAGATCGGCTTCTATTCTATCTATAAAATGGTTCCATATCTATTTATTAGTCTGCATGTCTCTCGCTAAAGTGATTAAACCTTGCTTGACGAAGAGATTCTTGTTGTTATTGATAAAACTTGGCCTTACTAGGATCAGTTTTAACTTTATAAATGGAATAATTTAACTGTTCCTCTTGCATCTAAAACATTAAACGTTTGCCCATATATTGGCTTTTCAGATAGTTCAATTTACTCTTGAATTAATCATAGGAAGTTTTAAGGTAACTCTCAAAGTATGAAACGTAATCAGGCCAACATACAAGAGAATGATTTACAAGCCTATTCAACAACTTTTATTATAAAGACGTATCTCCTCCATGAATCATTTTGGTAAAATTTTTAGCCGCTAGTCTTTCGGTCTGATGAGCTTGTCTAATTATATTGCTTTCGTAGGCTAAATCAATCCGTTATTGCATACGACAAGGCAACGCACGCAAACGGGGTTACGAATAAATATTTGATTGAGTCTCTTTCTTTAACTCATTAGTATTTGTTATTTAATTCTTGAGAGAAAAGGGTCCTGGTTAATAAAATTAAGGTGAAGAAGGGCCTTATCCTCTGGAATCTTTGCCTGAATCCTTGCGGGGCGGGCGCTGTTTTTTTCTAAGAGCAGGCTTTGATTGAGGAAGGTCTGATGATTGCATATTTTTAGATCCAGCGCTTTTTAAGACGATTGTCTTCATTATTTCTTCATGAATTTTAACCTCATCCGTGTCTGGTGAGGTTAGAGTCTTCGAGTGGAGTATTGGATTATTACCTCGATCGATTTCCATTGGCTTTCCAGCCTATTTACTTTTCTTTCGTGGCTGTTTTGTGTTTTTGTCGTCCTCATCATCAGAATAAAATACCTAATGTTCAATTTTAACATCGACAGCCTTTCCCCTATCTTTTTTTTATCGAGATTATTTAGGTTTATATTTCTGCTTAATTTTTAAATTGGGGGAAGGAAATTCAGTTTTGACAAGTGGAAGTTGTTATTTTCTTAAATTTTGATTTATGGTTGACATTGTATTAAGAAATGATCCAAACTAGAAGATGGTGTGTTTATATATATAGACCAAATATGGCTTAAAGCATAAATTGATTTATAGAAATGATCTCATTAAATTCAAGACCATAGCAACATCTCAATCATTGATTTATACAATTGAGCACATTTACATCAGACAGGCAGTAAAATTGAATCCTTTGTATAGCTGATATTGGGTATAAATATATATTCAATTGGCCTGAACAAATTTGTTGATTCAATCTAATGAGGTTAAAATACAAATAAATATAATTAATAGATCCTTCGTTATTATTAACAAACTAAGATGAATATTTTGACTGTCCTTTATCACACATCTACCTTCCTAAAATATCGGTTAATTATTTTGCAAACAGCTATTAATAAATACTTGAAATTAATATAATCATCCAAATGTCATGTCTTGGTATGGTTCTTTTCTTATCCTAAGTTGATTTCTGGATTGAATTGAGGACTTAAATAATTTGTAAGGGGATGATATTTAATTTGATAAAATGAAGTAAATTATTTATTATTTAAATAATGTCAAAAAAATATCAGCCACAAATAAAGGAAAATCAAAAAAATAAAATATAAATTGTAGAATAATAGAATTAACCCTTCCTCAAGGCACTTCAAAAAAGAGTTCGCAATATCAATAAAAAACTTACAGAAATCACAGAACTTGAGGCCAAGGATAATCTTAAACCTGAACAGGTAGAAAAAGTCAACAGGAAGACCGCCTTGCTTGAGGAGAGGACAAGACTTGAAGACAATGTCACTCTCTTTAGAGAAACATATGCTTAAAACATTGCAGTCTATAGGAATGTACAGTTGAAGGAACTGGAAATACTTGCAAGAGGATTAGCTGTCATTCACTCAGGAAATAAGTTTGAGGAACAGGATAAGCTGGGTTCTCTGTGGAAAATACTGGAACAGAGTGATAAAACTTATTCCACTCTCAATTAATCTATTTCTGCTTTATCAACCGCTCTTAAAGATTTTGCCAATGATAAAAAACTTCAGAAAAGTCTTGCCACTTTTGTTGAACTGAATGGAGATGCCAAAAATCAACCCACTGCCATCAAGTAAGAGAAAATTGTTCATCAAATAGTAGAGGAAAAGAAGGAAGTTAAAGTTGAGCAAGTTTCTGTTAAGGAAGAAACCCCCTTAATCGCTCCTGTAGTGGAGCCAGTAGTTGTCTAGCTAATTCCTGCTGTTATCAAAGTTGAACCAAAGTAGGCAGAAAAATCTATCATTAAAGAATAGCCAAAAGTGATAGTTGAATCTCAGCCAACTCCTATTCTTAATCAATAAGCACCTTCTGTTGAGGCTGTCAAAGAGAATAAGGGATCGTCGGAAGAGGAAAAAATAAAGAAAAATGGCACTACTCAAGGAGGACGCAGATAAAAGAAAGAGGGAACTCAAGGACCACGCTAAAAAAGACAATACAAGCCCAGATACGAAGAAAAGAAACCGGAATTCAGAGAGAAAGATGAACAAGATAGCAGTAGCTAACACTCCTCTCCTGAGACAAGAGATTTCCGTAAATAGGAGATCAAGCAACTGTAAGAAGAAGGGTTCATCGTGGTTGGCAAGCCCAAGCCCAAAGCTAAAGATCCACAATAACTAAGACAGGCTCATAACAAGCAGCACGGCAATAAGCAACATCATCATCACGACAATAAATGATCAAATATAAACCAAATAAAACCTTAAAACTATTTAAATCATAAATCCATTTTAACCATTAACGCTGGTACTTCCACTGCGTCCGTAGGATTAGACACCTATAACAATCCAGATTGCCAAACATTGTCGAGGCAGCGAACAGAGTCATCACTCAATCGATTACAACCATTTATCATATCGCTTGGCTGGTCGAGGCCAATAGAAGTCTCTCCGTTTGAGGGGTTGTTGTTTGATAATTTCACGTTTGTAGCAGATTCAATAGCTTCTTGATTATTATTCATAACTTCCTTTATCTTATTCACAACACCCGCAACAACTTTGGCAGCAGCTTGAGCGATTTCAGTCTCGTTGTAAATATCTTTAATGACTGGAGTAGTTGTTGGATCAACCAACATGGGAGCATTGGGGTTAACCGCAGGTAGCTCACTTGGATATTCTGGATCAGTTGATTGTCTTGAAAGTTGATTCACCATTTAGAAGGTTCCGTTTTATCCTTTATACTGACCATCATAATAAGCTTATAGAGAAGATTAGACCTTGCCAGCTCCTTCTTTGATTAATAAATTTTTGATTTATTTTTATAGTTATTCGTGAATAGTGTAGTAAGTCATTTCGGTAGGAGGTGGAAATCCATCATCAGCAAAAGTACTAATGATAGGTGTACCATCGCTTGTTTGCAGATTCGGTTAAACAGGAGCAGGTCCTAATTCAACTTCTGGTTGGTTGCTCAGTGTATATGATAGTATTGAGTTCATGGGAATGCCCACTTCTCCCTGTTTCTGGGCATTATAGCTGACGGTGATGTCGGTGAATTCATCTCTGACTTAAATAGTAGACTGTTTTTAATTTCCGTTTTGAAGAAGTCGACCATTTGCCCCAGTGACTGGACCGTCCACCGTAGTGACGTAAATAAGAAGTTCTTTCCCTGGCCCTAAAAGTTTTTAATCAGTCACAGCCACTGTTTTAGTATCTACCTTTTTCCCCGAGGAAGTAAGTATACTGTTTTGTGATTTAACTGTAACCATACTACTATTTGCTTTTCCAAAATAAAACACCACCAGCATGATCACACCCACCACAATCGCTGATAAGATTAAAAAGGCGACTATAGCAGCAATGACCTTATTTCTTCTATTACGGACAATATCTTCCGGTTTCATCAATTCAGGATCCTCCTTTTCAGTCTTTTTAACTGGAGTTGCTTTGATATCTTCTCTAGGTGTCTCCATTCCTTTTATTGGTGACCGTCCATGAGATTTGGATTTGGATTTGAACTTCTTTTCATGTTTAGGCAAATCTAGGGTTTGGTGATTGCATTTAGGTGACAATTCCAGTGCGGTCCCTTCAAGCATTGTACAATTTAAATTAATATGGCAGTTAGCAATATTAATAAAATGTAAATGATGAACTAGACTTAATAGAAATTGAAATTTGATAAGATATAATTTTTTAAAATTTAAATTAACTACCGTTTAGGTCTATGAGGATATTCATATTTATTCTATTCACCCTATTCATCCACCCGCTCATGTCTTAACAAATTGAAATTCCCAAAAATATCAAATACAGTTTCCTAAAAATAGAAGGTAACATTCCTAATTTAAACTTTCCAGATATGAATTAGCGTCCTATGTGGCCCTAAACAGTAAATGTCAAGAATAACAACCTCGAGGAAGTGTACAAGGCAATAAATTAAATGGATGGTTTAAGGTATTAAGATATCCATGAAGAATTCAAGCAAGTAGATCAAAGAAAATAGTAAACTGCAAATAAAGGCACCTGCATTATTAAAACCTATAGTATGAAGGAATCCTAAAATCAGTTTATCAGCAATGACTTCAACAATGATGCGAACTTACCAGGATCAATACTTCAACTCTATAATAATTCAAATATTTATGATGATGTACTAGCCGTGTCTATTCCTCCAGCCAAAAGAAATCCCTTTTATCTTAAAATAGGAAATGGAATTAATTTTACCCAAATAAAAATCAGTGATCCAAATTAGTTTAAGACATTACTAAAAAGTAACCTCTCAGCTTTAATATCAAATATACATAGTCCGGTTGTTGTCTATTTTAAATCATCAAAATAGACAAAGCAAGTCTTAAAATCTTTAGGACTGAACTCTAAAATATACGGACAGCTCGGTCTTACAGCTTAAAATTCTGCCAATATAAACACAGATAAAGTAGGTAAATTAACATTCATCTTCTTTCAAAAGTTCTTCAGTGCTGCTGTAGATCTTCCTCTCGAATAAGAATCAACGTTAACCCCTGTGGAATTATTTTTGACTAATTAATATTCGCTTGATGATCTGTACAGATATGTAAAGTTTGGATTCTGGGGGTAGAAAAATCCTCCAGCCTTTGTTAGCCAGGTTAACTATGGCAGGTATTTTATTCTTACAGTTGATTAGACAGAATATACAATCAGTCTCTTCTAAAAACTAAACGTACTATATAAAAAATTGGAAGATAACCGACAATTAGAACAGATTATTTCCAGTTTGCTCGCTGAAAAATCAGCCCTCACTTTTTCAAGAGGATTATTTACTAATGAAAAACAAGGAATAAAGAATATCAACGATTTCTTAAACTTTTTTGTTCCCATCACTAATTAATTAATACAAAACAATGTGCTTCAACCTCTTAGTTTCAGCGCAATCAACTTCATGGGGGCAAAGATTATGCAAACAGAACTTCGACTGTATAAGAATGTGCAATGTAAGAAATCACATAAAGTGATCTTAAGAATCAAAAAAGTCACGAAATAAGTTCGTGTGACATTGAAAAGAAAGGAGGATAACAATTTCAATACATTTGTGCTAAACTTTAATAGCAGATAAGGAGGATCATATGAGATAACTAATATGCTCTCACAATAAAATGAACTAAAATTAACAGTGAGAGGGCAGCCTAATTGGTTCCTATAATCTTTGGGCTCTCGTTACAGCAGTTAAATGTAATTGTAAATTTAAATAAACGGCAAAGTTGTTGAAAAGAAGTAGACAGGCTGCAAACGATGCAAATCTGAATTTAAAGACTATTATTGCCAAATCAATCTGACAAAGTAAACAGCTCATTGTAAATGATGCTGAATTTGATAAAGTTTTTATTTATTTATTTGTAATCATTCTATTCAGATAATTCTAGTTACGGACGATCATTATTAAGAAACGAGAAGACTTGTAAAATAACTCAAAGAAGAAATATGGAAATAAAAACAGTAAAACTATTTGACTTTGAAACAAAAAACTTTCCTATGAGAGATATATTAATTTGAGAAATTGATCTTCGTCAAAATGCAAAAATTAGAATTTCTAAATTAGATGTATAGAACCTACACTCAAAATTTGAATAATAGAAATTCAAGAATGATTGGTGACTGCTAGGAAGAGTAGAACGGAAGTGGTAGCCCCATATCCAGGAAACCGAAGGTGCTCAGGGTAATATTATAATAATTTAAGTTCGAACAAATGGAGCTGATGATGAGCGCGCCCCCTCAGAGTGAAGAGGACTGCCTTTCGTGTGGTACCTTATCCACGACCAGTCTGGAGGAGCGTTCTTCTTTGTCTGATCCGATCATTCTTACCTCATCTGAGCCCATTAGCTGCGAATCTTTGCCTTCGCTTTCCCAATTCTCCAACAATCTTACAGATGAATACTACGTTAATCACTTCCAGCCTCGGAGTGATTACCAAGTGCGTCAAACCTACTATCAAAGATTGATGCGTTGTGGAATGTTACCGGAGAAACCAAAGCAAAAGTGCCATCATAGTAACTATTTTTTGATGCAGTAGTCATCTTGGACTGGGACGACACTTTACTTTGCACCTCCTACCTCAATCTCAATCAAATTACGGAAATCGAGCAAATGTCGATGATCGATCGAGAACGGTTAGCATAAATTGACTCTAAGAGTTCACATATCCTACGGACTGCTATTGAATTGGCCAAAGTTTATATTGTGACCAATTCTATTGCTGGATGGGTGCACTATAGTGCCAAGAAGTTCATGCCTTTGACACATCAAGTCATTGAAACATATCAAATCTAGGTGATATCCGCAAGATCAAAGTACGGAGAATAAGGAGACATTTAGCAATGGAAAATAGAGGCTTTCAAAGGTCTACTTGGAAATCTGAACCACTCGCATGCAGTTTTGAACCTTCTTTGCGTTGGTGATTCCCAATATGAAATGGATGCTGCCGAGACAGTATCACAACTGTTTGACCATAGATTCATCAAAACAATCAAGTTACGAAAGCATCCCCGTCTTGACTAACTAAATAAGGAGTTGCAGTTGGTGGGTGACAAGCTATCTGAGGTGATCCGTGTGCCAAAAACTCTCACCATCCGACTTGAGTCAAAGCGACAAGTTTGAATGATACCACAAGGTATCGTATTGAAATTATACATTATTGAATGTAGGAATGATCAATTTTTAACACTACCAGCAACCACCAACACGTTTTTGTGCTGGTAGCTGCAAAAGGTGAGGTTTGTGTCGATGCCCATGTAAATTACCTACTTTGGGACGATTTTAGTCACCTTCTCGCTGTCTACACCGCCCTCAAAGAAACTGTAGATATTGCTGTTCACCTTCATCTCTAAACGATCCATAGAGTAGACAAGCACGTAGCGTCCAGCCACACAGCTCAGTTCCCTTTCATCTTAGGAGAGGCATACATCGTGAATTATCATCTTTCGTACTCCTTTGTTTTTTGCTTCCTCCTTGCTCTTATTTCGTTTCTACGGTTCGTAGAAATAAAAAGAATTTATTGTGTCTCCTTTCAACAGATCAAAAATCGTAATTTTTCCACTTGATTCTACAGCCACAAGTAGACTACCAGAAAAACCGAGGTTGAAATTAATGACTGGTTTAGACAGTACTATTTTCTCAATAACTAAATTTATACCCGATGGAGTTAAGCCTCTTCCGTTTTCCATATCTTTATGATGGCGTCTTCACCTGCAGAAATAACAAAGGCCGGATCTTTGGCGAAACTAACCTTATACACGTCGTTTTTGTGCTCGTAAAGCCTCTTTGCATGAGGCTCGTCAGTCTTCCATAGAATCATAAAGCCATCTGCAGATCCACTCAGAAAATAGTAACCATATGGAGAAAAAGATACATCCCATACAGTACGCAAGTGACCTCGATAAGTACATAACGGTATGCATAGTCTTAAATCCCATAATTTTATCGTGCGATCAATGCTTGACGATAATAAATAGTATTAGTCAGTGGATATTGATAGGGCAGTAACTTTTTAGTTGTGGCCCGTGAATTTGAAGCTTAAACTAAAGATAGCATTAGACGGAGGAATATTCTCTACTGGTTTGATATATTTATCCTTTTTATCATCTACTTAATCCTTTTTCTTATCATCTCCTTCTGGGTTGTCGGGCAGAGGATTCAAATTAGGGATTGGATAAGCTTCAGACTACATTTGCCAAACCTCAATTGCCGTGTCATTAGCGACAGCATACACTTTACTGCCTGCAATAATATTTCCTTGATAGTTGATGAAGAGGATATTACCCTTATTCTTCTAGTTTGATTTGAAATGTGCGTATTCTTCAATTCTAACCAAAAAGCGAGGTTCCACATAGAAATCTTTGAACTTTTGCTTAGCATGATATTGGGGTAGTTGATGTGTACGCTCCTGCTTTGACATTTTGAAATAGGTGTCGTATTAAGGGTGCAACAGGTCCATCTTGTCAATTGTCTGTCGTTTGACTAGGACGTCTTGTTTCTTCTTGCTTTGCGGACGCAAACGTTATTGCTACACTTTGTCCGCTAATTTGTTTAGGACTGGCTATAGGACACGCAGTTGAAGGATTCGGGCATAATTATGAATCAAATTTTGAGAGTTCTCTATCGGTTCGCAGCGCTGTTACTCGTCAAATATAAACATTTCAACTGCCTATTTTAGGCAGGTATTATCTTCATAATGACGTCGTAGCTCTTGGATATAAGGTAGGAGCTGAAGTTGGATGAGGCGGGGAGATCTTAACACATAAGAAACAAACAAACTAATTTCGTATTCGAGGCGACTATTGGTTGGTTGATTGTTGGCATTTTTTGTCCTCTCTGGCACGTAATCGTCCCCCTTTTTCATATCAAATTAATGACATAGCAAACTATTACCTCTAAAAACAGTGGAGGCAGCATATATTTATATCCAAATTAATTGATTATGATGATAGTTAAATGAGGGGGCTCAAAGCCTATCATTTTAGAAGAATGGCTTATTTGAAGGTTTGGGACTCACTTCTTCATTTTGAAAATAATTTACTGATACTTACTCATTGCGCTGGGAACTGCTGCTTTTCGATGAAAAAGGCTTTTACTTTTCCATATGCAGCTTTAACTCAAAAGCAGTTTCTGCTTCTATAGGCTCAGAAAGTTGTCTATGGTTGGTAATCATCAAACTACTCCTCTCCTTAGACAGCAATTGCTCATCTTTAAGCAGCATCAATATAAATTTGGCCCTTTGCTTGATCAACTCCAATTTATATTCAAGCTATTTTGTATTTATTGGATGCGTCAACTCGAAATAATGGGAGTTTAATTTTTATAGTTTTTGTAGAATGTCGGTGTTGTTGGCCAGGTCCTTTGATAGATTACTATTTCCCGTTCTTAGAAGATGGCTCAGTATCGTAATGACCTTCAATGTTTTTTTGATGTTTTTTTCTTAATATGAAAATTCAGCTATTTTGACAATTAAAAAGTTAAAGAGTTCAGTATATTCCTAAGAATTAAAGGATAACTATGATAATTTTTGTAGTAAATCGAGACCGACATTATCCTTCGATGAGTTGAGAACAGCTTCGACAGCACGTTTGCCTTCTGTCCCTTTTTATCTATACTTGAGCATATTCTTTGAATGTTGATAGATGTTAGTCATTTTGGTTCTCAAGAATTCCATGTGATTCGGAATTTTAAAATAATAATAATAACGCAATAAATAGTTAATTGATAAAACCCTCGAATAACTTGATGATTCGATGAAATAGGAAGGAACACGATTAAAATAAAGCATTGATTATTATGATAATGAATCATTGAGTCATCACGAGTATTTTGAGATTTATAATTTAGGAAAACAGCAATAATTTACGGAGTTGTTTAGAGAAAGAAGATGAGATGGTAGAACCAACCAGTAACCAGCATAGTCTGTTTTATCAATTAGCATAAATTATCGACCATGAACAAAAGATAATGATGGCGACAATTTTATTGAATTCAAGAATGTAAATTTAAATATCATTTCCAATTTAATCTTATACATTTATTTTTAATAAATCGTGTAAGTATAGCATATCTTGGCAATATCGATTTATATTATTTCTGATGATTAAAGAGTGCGCCATTCTCTTTTTTGTGCTCTTAGCCCTTCTTGTGGGGTGGTCATTCTATGAAAAATCACAATGGTTAATTGATTACACTCTCCTTACTCCAGAATTTATAGAACTTTAAACTCTCGATACTTCCTTTGAAGAAAACATTATTCCCAACTATTTTGATGATGCCTTCGTTATTAGTGATTCTACTAACTTGAGAGTACCAGAAGATATAGTCATCGCCAGTGATGGTACAATGTATTCGGGACTGCTTGACGGAGTTATAGCCAAAATCACTCCAGAAGGAAAAATTTCCCAACTCATTAAATTAAGCCAAGCTGGTCAAATACTCGGTATAATCCTAACTAAAGATGAATAAACTCTTTATTTTGTAACTGAGCTCCAAGGACTGGCAAAACTCGATCTATCAACTCTCACTCCAACTATACTTCTAAACGATTTGAAGGGTAAGAAACTTGTTCTAAACAATCTTTGCATTGATGAGAAGAATCAAATAGTATACCTCACCAATAGCGGAATGTTTAATGGCAGATTTCAGACAAAAAAAATGTTTATGAAACATAAAGAGGGATAAATTATAGCCTACAGCCTGAAGACAGGAGAGACTGAAATCATCGGTGAAAAGATGTCATTTCCGAATGGCATAGATTATGAAGAAAGTACAGAATCTGTTCTGATTTCAGAAATGAACTTGCATCGCATATTAAGACTATATGTTGATGGTCCAAAGAAAGGACAACAGTAGATCCTAATTGATCAGTTGTTTGGATTCCCTGACAATCTTAAACTAAACTAAAATGGAGAATTGTTGATTGCCATCCCCATTGTCAGAGACGATTCCTCTGATCTTTTAAACAGACGACCTGACATAAGAAAGTTTTTAATATACTTACCCGAGATATTGACGACTAAGATTATTTCTATGATGAGAAAAATAGCAGGCGGAATTAAAATCGATACCAAAACAGGGAAAATAATATAATATCTCTTCGGAGAACCTACACAAATTTCCTTTGTTACAACTGTTCTTGAGAAAAACGGTAAGACATACTTCTCAAGCTTGCAAAGTCCCACAATTTTAGTTATAAAAAATACCTCAAAGCCCAAAACTGTCACCATCAATAGCGATAAATAAAATGATCTCTGATGTTATCAATATCAATAGCATTAATAAATTGTTGGATAACATATCTTATAAATTATTCATACGATGATTAAAGAGTGCGGCATTCTCTTTTTTGTGCTCTTAGCACTGCTTGTGGGGTGGTCCTTCTATGAAAAATCGCAATGGCCAGTTGATTACACTACCTTTACCCCTGAACTTGTGGAGTTTTAACCAGTAGACAATTCCTTTGAGCAACACATCATCCCCAAATATTTCGCTGACGCTCTTGTTATCAATGATACTGTCAATTTAAGAGCCCCATAAGATATAGCAGTGGCTAACGACGGAACGATGTACTCAGGATTAGAAGATGGGGTTGTAGCCAAAATATTTCCTTCAGGCTAAGTTCACCAACTCATTAAATTAAACTAAACTGGCCAAATATATGGAATAATTCTATCAAAAGACGAATCCACACTTTATTTTGTAACTGATCTCAAAGGACTGATAAAACTTGATTTGCCAACTCTCACTCCAACTCCACTTCTGAAAGATTTTAAGGGTAAAAAACTTGTTCTAAATAATCTTTGCATTGATGAGGAGAATGGCTTTTTATATTTAACTAACAGTGGACCAATTTCCATGAAATTTTCAAATAAATAAACATTAATGAAGCATAAAATGGGATAGATTATCGCATTCAATCTTAAAACAGGAGAAGCCACAGTTATTGCCGATAAAATAGCTTTTCCAAACGGAATTGTCTATGAAGCCAGCACTCAGTCTATTATCTTTTCATAGCTCAATATGCATCGCCTCATAAGACTATTTGTAGATGGACCACGAAAGGGGTAACAGGATATTGTTATTGATCAATTGTTTGGATTCGCAGATAATTTAAAACTCAATGAGAAGGGAGAATTGTTGGTTGCTTTTCCTGCCACCAGAGATGCCTTGCTGGACTATTTAAACGGAAAACCTGCGCTCAGAAAGTTTTTACTATACTTACCTGAAAGATTAATTTTTTCAATAGTAAAGAAAAGAGCAGGAGGAATTAAAATCGATACTAAGACAGGGGAAATAATCGAATATTTATTTGGAGGACCCACAAAAACTCACTTCGTCACCACTGTCCTCGAGAAAAACGGAAAGACCTATTTCTCAAGTTTGAGAAGCCACACGATTTTGGTGCTGAACAATACATCTAAACCGAAAGCAATCGTTGCTGACCAAAGTACTGATCTTTGATGTTGTCGAATCGCATTTATAATGATTGATTTTAATAAACACAAGCAATAATAATACGATAAGCACATGCTAGAAGGCTACAATTAGAACAAATATTATACTCCAGAAGAGGAATCGGTGTAACCGTGGGCCACCTTCTAAAGTCATCAATCATCTGCGATAAATACTCCGCTCTCAGTCAGTAAGGTGTAAAATGTCCAATAATCCATCGAAGAAAATACAAGAATATTTATAAAATAAAACAAACGTTCTTTTCGAGCCAATAAAAGTATCGGAGACTTATCAATATTGAGACATGATAAATACCCTGCGAATACCCCATCGTCTAAATACGTGAGCTTGTAGCCCACAATATATCGAAAAATAAAAGAGAATTTATAAAAAAAATAGAAGACAATTAATTTCAGCCTTTATAATGAGGCTATGAGGCCAGTCGAACTTCCTAATCTGACCAAATAGATTATATTTCCCAAAAATGATAGAGCTCATAAATCTTTCCTCGAGAAATTAGCTCATGCAGAATAATATATGGACTTTTGCCGACATCCCATTCGTATATCGGTATTATAACCCAAATTTCGATAAAATATTATGGGAAAGGACATGAAAAGTAATACCGATATAGTCGAATGCCGAAGGATTAAAAATCAGAAATGTATTAAATCCAGCTTTAGCGAAGCCTTGCATTTAAAAAAATAGTATTCTTCAAATGCTTCCCACGGTCTCTATCGTAAAAGGACTAAAAAATTAGCCAAGAAATCGTTCCTGATTTAGAAGATAATGTTATAAAGAAATTCATTATCATCTTTGAATTTAGCATTTATTTTATAGCAAAAGGAATGGAAACAAGATAGATAACAAATGGTTTCATTGATTAATCGGCAAAAGGTCAAAGAACGTCAACTAAAGCAGTGATCAGTAATTTTATTAGTTATTATATATCTTTATTGAACAAAATGTATGGCATCTTTATCATATTCAGGAAAAGACATGAGCCACGGCAATTGTATCTTTACTTTGACATTTTAATATCAATCAATAAGAAAACCATTTAAAATTATAAATTATAAGCATCTATCGTTATGAATACTTCATGGCAATATAAGGTTACAAATGAAGAAATCAGACATCAACAAATAGCTAGTTCCCAGATTGATAGTGATAAATGCTATTCATTTGCAGAGAGAAATAAAAACTCTCAAAATAATGGTAGGATGAGACGATCTTCCTTTCACTCTCTAACGCTCTAAGTTTAACAGCTTTAAAATAGATAGAAGTTGGAAAGACATAGTGAGAAACCATTCAAAGAAATGGACATATTTTCAACCAGCACACTTCCCACAGTTAACTTTAATGAAACAGACATTTTTGTCAAAGCCAAACTGTAAAACTAGCTCTAGACTCGCTATAAAAAATTATCAAGATAATATGATCCGCTCATGTAGTAATAAGCCTAGAAGCTCGATTACGTTACGTTTCGAATGGTGAAGCAAAGACAAAAGAATCATCTAAAATCCCTTCGAGCAGTAATAATGACACCGAAAGGATCAATTAAGAGTTGATAGACAGCAAATATTTATTTAATATCTTGCTTTTTGCATTTGAAGTAAATACCAGAAATTAATAAATTTTATGATACTGGACTTGTATAATAATTAAATGCTATTTTAAAATACACTGAATAGTCAACTTCTATTTGTGATGGAAAGTATTGAATTTCTACTCACAAGAATCGAAGAGTTGTATAAAATGCAGGTTTAGCAGGAGAGCAGCGCTCGCAAGAAGTCAATGATCAAGATTTATGACAAGAATATTGATCGCTTACCCAATTTTAAAATAGAGCAGATTCAGAGATCACCAATAAGCAAGATATAAGAATTGCTAAATAAGCTTTACAGGCACAAGATGGTGATTAACTCATCATCACTCATAGATAGGGAAAAGGAACAGTAAACATTAACAAAAAAGAACTTTGAGTAATAGATGGTAATATAAGTGGGGAAAATAGATGAAAGGATGGTGGTGCTGTAGGATGAAGTAAAATGTTTAGCCAATGATGTGGGGTAGCTCATCTTTCTGTATAAGTAGTCACTTTGAATCCATTATATTTGATATTTAAACGCTTCCATTTTAATAATTGTGAAAAACAAGTAATAAATAATATTGAACAGTGATCACTCTGCCCCAACAAACTACTATGAGTAAATATTTTTAGTCTCTCCTAATTTGTCACAGTCACTACTCTAAAATAAATTTAAGGTCATCATGACTTATATTCAAATATGGATATTATTTCACATCAAAAATTAAAGGATATTACTGATCATCAATTTCATGTTTTCCAAAGTTTGCGTGATGTTATGCTTAATTAACCTATTTTTAAATCTAATTATGATTTTGTATTCGTATTTAGTTTTCGGCAGGAAGTTACATTATGAACAAACCCGGGCTTAGCAAAAACGTGCAGGAAGCCAAAAAACGTAACAATTAAATCATTAACAACTTAAAACAAACCTTGGGAAAACCTACAATCGTGGAGGCTCAACGTACCCTTAAAATTCTCGAAAAGGTTATCGACCGCATTGCTATATTTCTCAACCTTGATCATGACTTCCTGGTCAAATTCAATGAAATTAACAATCCACAAAAACTCAAACTTAACAAAACCCTCATACAGTAGTTGTCTCCAGCTGTACTCGATTTGATCGTCAAGGAAGCAAAGATGGAACTATAATTCAAAACGCACGCGTCAATATAGCAGCAGGAGAGAGAAGGAGAAATTATTGAAGAAGAGAAGAAGCAAGAATATCTGCGTATAAAAAAGGATATGGAGTACAATTTCAGAAGTCTGATACGGGCACTTGAAAAGCAACCTCAGGACATGTAAATTTTGAAAAGTCTGAAGTCTAACTCTGCCCCTAACTTTTAGTGTGCCTCTATTTATGAATCTCTTTCCAACTACAAAATCATCATGCAAAAAATGTTGGCCACTGCTGCAGAAGAGTAGGACTCGCATGCCCAGATGATTAAAGAACTTTAACTAAAGATTTAATCACTATAGAAAACAAAAACTAATAATGAAGGCGATTTGCTCAAATTACGGCAGGAGAGAGCCAAACATACGGAGGATAAGAAGGAATAAATCGATAAACTTAAGAGTCAGATCCGAGAGGTCAAAAATTACAAAGAAAAAGAGATATAAAAAATAAGCAAATAGAATAAACAACTTCATGATGGCCTAATTAAGGATCATAGAACTAGAGAAGACAAACTCAAAGCAGAAATTAACACTTAAAAGGGTAAACTACAAAAGCTTAGAGATGAAAATCTCAAACTAGAGAACAAATCAAAGGGTGAGAAAACGACTAATGAGGGACAGTTGATTGATCTCATTAATACGTACGACAAATAAATGTTTACTCTAACTAATGCCAAGATTGATGCTCAAAAGGAACTGAAACGAGTATCAGATGAACTGAACAATCTCAAGCGTCATTTTTCAGAAATTGAAGAAGAAAGGAAGAGATAGGATGCAATCATAGAGGCTGATCGTCAGCGAAGAGAAAAGTGGTAACTTCTGTAAAGACGAAAGAATGAGGCAGCCACAAGGATAAAATAAGCGTACCGTCTGTGGAAGATAAAGAACAAAAAGAAGAAAAAAAAAGTAGTAAAACCAACAAAATGATCACCATATTTGGATTAGTCAAAATTATCAATATCGTAATATCTGAAAGATTTTTAGGCAGATTATAATTTAAAAAATATTTAAATGTACTACTCAACCTTTGGACAATCATAGCCAGAACTTGACTCTCAATTCAACACAGAAGACAGAGATTATTTAGAATAATTTCAACATTAAATCAAGGAGGCGCCCATCAATAGACCCTACTAATTCTGTGGATTCATCAAGAGTTCCGGCGGAGAGGAGAAAAAGATTATGGATTTCAAAACTGGTACTTGCTATCTTATGTAGGTACTACTACTCTGGGATTTGTGTTTAAAGAGGGAGTTCTCTTGGCTGTAGACTCTCGCGCTACAATGGGCAATTTTATTAGCTCATAGACTGTTCGCAAGGTTATTGAAATCAGTCCCAAAAAGCTGGCAACTATTGCAGGAGGAGCTGCTGATTGCCAGTATTGGTAGGCTTGGCTTGCTCAAGAAGTGCGTATGTTTGAACTGAAACACGGAAAATAACCTTCTGTAGCAGCTTCTTCACGCATAATGGTCAATTTGATTAACCACTATAAACGATATGGCCTGTCAATGGGTCTTATGCTGTCTGGAGTTGACGAGAATGGTCCTCACCTTTACTACATTAACACAGAGGGAAGTCGCATTAAAGGTGATATCTTTAGTGTCGGATCAGGTATGACTTATGCTTATGGCGTGCTTGATACCTTTTATCGCTACGATATGACTGTAGATGAGGCTGTTGAGCTAGGTAATACTTGAATAATATTAGGTCGCAAAGCAATCTATCACGCCACTAATAGGGATACAGCCAGTGGTGGTTTAGTGCGAGTCTATCATGTCCACAAAAATGGGTGGACATAAGTAGTAGCGGGTGAGGACGTAAACAAACTTCACTATGCCTATCGCGCTCGAAAAGGATTTGAAGAGGATACAAGTAGAGGGAAGTTGTGATTTGTGGAATTCATAATTAAAATATACAGATCACATCATCATATTAAAATCAGTAGTTCATCAGTACTTTGAATAGGCAACAGCAGTTTTATTCTATTTGGAAAAGCCTTGACCTGATGAGCCTATGTTGTTTTTATAATATCTTGCGAGAAGCTGACTGGCGCCATATGATTTTTACTTGCCATACATGTGGAAAGATTCATACTTCTCCACCTTGCTTTCGCCTTTATCGAGTTTATATCCCGATTTTTATCGTTTATTTTTTAGGATATCTTTTAAAGACTGCTTTTTTCTTAGTTTTTCTTTTTCCTATTCATTCAAAAGGGTTGAAGTAGCATTTATAAAAGCACCAGATGAGTAAGTGGGAGAAGCACAATGATATTTCCCGAGCGATGATGCCATTTTATGGGTCTTTTGACTAATAACAGTTTTATCAGTGTTTTTTTATTTCATGATTTCAGTGGTTCGATGAACTGATGACGCTGATTTTTTATATTATGCAGCTGTGGGAGTTTAACAGGATTAACTATATATTTTGCGAATTCGATCGTAGATGAGTTGTTTATATTGCTTGAGATTAAGTCGTTTGTTGTCGGATACAGGTGGATAAATGGGGCGTTTACTTACTATTTCCTATTTGGGGCTACTAAATTGAACTAAATATGGATGTTTCAGAGTTTAAGTGATAGATATCCTCTTAAAGGGGTTGAATTGCAACATTTTCACCAGCAAGTCAATAGCATCTTCTGGAATTTAGCTTTTAAACCACTCTTTTAATGGTTTTACTTTTAAGGTCGTTATAGATTCGATCATTGTACGTGCCACTTCGGTATTCAGTGAATCAATATCCTCACGTTTTGGTTTGCCAGTGAAGGTAAGTATGCGCTACAGTTGATTTAAGGTAGAATTTCCAGGAAAAATGGGTTTACCAAGCAGCAGTTCTGCCAATATGCATCCTATACTCCAAATATCAGCTGATTTATCATAAGTTTGTGATCCTAATAAAACTTCAGGTGCCCTATACCAGCGAGTGGCAACTTCCTCCGTCATAATAACATCTTTTTCCTCGACATCATTAGATAAACTTCTGGCTAATCCAAAATCGCATATTTTCAGATGGCAGTCCGAATTGATGAGAATATTCGCTGGTTTCAGGTCACGATGGATAATCTCCGCAGAGTGCAGATACTTCATGCCCTTGCAAATCTGATACATGATGAATCGGTTGTGAATATTCTTCAGTATCTTTTGACCGATAGCGTTATGGAGATCGGCCTCCATGAACTCAAAAACAAGATAAAGATCTTTGTCATTATCAGCTCGGATAACATTGAAAAGCTTGATGATATTCGGGTGGGATAGTTAGTGGAGAATGCATATTTCGCGGTAAGTACGTTGGGCATCAACTGAATGCTGAAAAGCATCAAATATTTTTTTGAGGGCAAGGGTATTACCATTTTTACGATCAGTCACCTTCCATACATGCCCGTAAGCTCCCGAGCCTACCTTCTTGTTGAGGTTATATCTTGCCAGTACATGCTATTCTACTTCTTCAGCCATATTCTAATATTCAAAGATTTAAATGTTATAGCTTCATTCTAGCTGAGCACCCACACAATAAAACAATATTTATATTTGATAATTGAGTTATCATACTGTTAAGTTTTAAAAGATGATTGGCAGATAATTATAACTTAAAGAAGCCGATAAAACAATTGCATGAGGGATAAAACATCAATAGTCGAATTATTGATTTGCAAATAATTGAGGAAAGTTAAATTGCAACTTGTTTGGCTTCGGTTCTTGAGGAAGGGAAGTTAGACGAGTGTCTTATTCATAGTCTTGGAGTGCTTGATTGTATTTTATCTTGTTACTTTTTGCTTTCCCAATTATTCCCTTTTTTTATTATTTTTCATTGGCTTCGATTTTAATTTTGGGAATCGCATTTTGATAGAAAGCTATAATCTAATCTTTCTTTTTCTTATTCTTCTTTTTCTTCTTTTCTGGCAATACGTTAGGTTATGTCTCCCCGTCATTTTTTACATCAATGCTCCAAAGTGGAGTCAAATTCTTATCAGAAGCTTCTTTTTAAATAGGATCAATAGATTATTTTTTAATGGACAGTTCATCTATATTATCTGCTTGCTCAATATTCTTTTTTATTTATAAGCTTTCTTTAAAAATACAATTGTCCTTCAAGCCTGATTGTGGATCTCTCAATGATTGAATAATCATCTTTTCTGACTCGAAGTTGACATGCCTCTCTTTTGCCTGATCATTTATTTTGGCTTGCTTTATTAATTATTTATTCACTTCTTATTGTAATCCTATCTGTTAAATAATTTTCATCAACTTCGCTCTATCGATCTCGCAATTATTACAATTGCAAGTTTATCGGCATACATAACATTTCCAGTTAATCTGCTGATATTATTTCTTCTTGTCTTTGTAGTACTCTTAAATACATTTTTTACAGAACATCCTCCTGCATTCTTCATCAAAACAAACATAGTAATGAATTGCATTTGCTTAATAGCAAAAATGGCATTACCTTCTTCCTGACTTTACATGTTATCCTTTACGTAATGTTGCAGAAATAGATTTAATTTAGCATTTTTTGCAATTTGTCTTACAAAAACCCAGGCAAGCTGGACAATTACTTAATTTAGACTATCCAGCAGTTACTTTTCTATTGCTTTCTTTTAATAAATGAGATTAAATTAACTTTGCATCCACTAAACACCGATAGCAGAAACATTACTAGCAATTGATGCTTTTGCATCTATATATAAGAGACGAAGGATATTTAAATAAACACTGATGGCATTATATATATTTGGAGTGCTCCTGCCTTATATGGTCTATTTTTCTGAGAGTTAACCTGTGCTAAACTCGTTCATTAAGACTGCAATAGTAATGAGTAATTAACTAAAAAAGAGGGTATATATATTGCTTATCTGTAATAATGAATTCTTAAAGAATATTCATGCCAAATTTGACAATATAAGAAGGACAATGAAAGGTACTCATGATTGTAACTTTTCTAAATAGAAAGTGAGGAAACACTTAGTTTTTTAATCCAAAGCATCCCCGTTCTTATAATTTGGTTATGAACTCATTGAATTGATAAATAATAAAATTGTTTTATCTGAATAAGTGGTCCAAATGTATTTTATTAACACTTGACGCTATTTCAAGACTATCTAAGTCAAGGTCGATAATATCTTCAATATTTTGCAGCTTAGCCTGCCTGGAAGCTTATGGAAGGTTTACTTGTTTTAACCATAGCTAGCCATGATAAGTACGATCTCCGATTATAGACTTAATTTATGAACTAAAATACAGAGTCTTTAACTATTCCAAACTAAAAAACTCACAGACTAACCAACTCCTCAGTTTCATTTATTTTTTGTTGATGCACTCCACAGACAAGCTTCCACTTCCACTTCCGTCGATATTGCTATCATAATGTTAAAGCAACAGTAAATTTTATTTCTAATTTAAAAGTTTCACGATATTTTCAACCTTTTGATTCGAAGTAATAATAGGAAAAAACTATTGATTCTTTTAGTCGTTCATAATGTCTTCTAATGTTTTTATCAGTCTCGATTAGAAATGATCATTGACATTCTCACTGCTGTCTTCATTCAAGTGTGAAAATTTAAAAATGCCAAATTTTTAAGCAATGATGTTGAACCTTAAATTCTGGAGATTAATGATTGTAAATAGTTAAGAGATATTTAAAGCACCCTAATTTCTTTTTATAATGTCTAAAAAGATCCGAATAACATAGAAAAAACAAATGGTGGTTGGGGATTCTTCAAGTATCAATATTATTTTGCAATGATTGCTCAGGAGGAATATTTTTAAGAGACGCTTAAGGAAAATATCGCTGTTTAAATCTTTAGGAAGCTGATTTGATGATTCTTTTATAGGTATTTAGAGATGAGAGGATATATTATATATTTGACATATTTATTATTGCGAATATGTTGATTTTTTGTGCTAGGATTGATGAAAAGCCATCATAATAGAAATGCAAAGAATGTTAGACTCTACTTTTTATGATGTTTTTAGAAATTCCTTGGATGAATATATCTTAAAAAGTTAGTAATAGTCTATGTATATTGTATTTTTAGGAAGTTCAATGGTCTAACAACACAGCTTTTCAATTTGATTTTTGGTGATACATTCATCAAAATAGCCCACCTTACTCTATATTAGATACACCTTCTTTGATATTTCGTTTTTCTTAGCTATAATTTTATTTTCAGGAGTAATGGTTTCATAGCATAGAACGATTATATCAAAGCCATAATTAATGTACTCATTGGCAGATGTTTTCAATTCAGACTAGAATAATAATCCGATTCGAGCATTTATAAGGTGAAGACTAAACTATCCGATCATAATTTAGTTATCTTGGCGGCACCCACTAGAAAAAGTTGCTACCTTAGTTTTATGTTTGGGCCAGCTCGAGTAGTAGGGTATCAGAAGACTATTATTAGTATTGATACGAATGCCTACTAAGTATCCTGAAAAGATAATATATCGGCCCAGATATGTTTTCTTTGAGTGATCATCATGATATGGCAGACATAGGTCAATTATAGTTTTCCTATATACTTTCCATTTTACTTATGCACTTCGCTGGCAATTAAATACTTTTCGACAATGTGCCAGCTGTTCATTTTGCTAATATAACTTGGAAAGTAGCACCCAATAACATGATATGAACTTTACTGGGGAATAATAATTTCCTGCAAATACTCAGATAGGCTCCGAGGAGTATAAGTGGATATATAAGCTCCTTGATTACCAATTTGACTAAAATCGTAGTTGGTCTTCGCTGCCATAGTAGGTGATAAACTGGTTGCAAATTTTGTTATAAGTCAAATAAAGTATTTTAACACTAATTTCAAGATGACTATATTCTGTATTTGATTTTGACTACATTGAATAAAAATGAGTTCAGAATAAATGAAGTTATTTTCATGATGGATACTATATAATTTTCAGAGCATGATGTGATAAAATATGACTTAAATATATATATAGTCATTAAATTAATCTACTCACATTGATTTTATTTTCTATAACTTAAAATATAACAAATGTTGAGCCATCAAATTAAATATTTATTATTGTCCTGCTGCGGAAAATTTCTCAATTATCCTCAATTTATTTCTTCGACATAATTTATTAATTCCTATTGTTTAAATGAAAGTATATAATTTTTAATATTAAGTTAATATTTCCAATGACTCAAAGGCAAAAATCTTACTATGTCGTTGAATCAATAGTAGATTCTAAAACAGACGAGAACTCTCAAAAACTTTATCTAATTAAATGGTAAGGTTGGGAACATTCGGATAATACATGGGAACCGTTAAATCATTTAAACAAAATTCAAAAATATGTGGATTAGTTTTAACGCAAAAATCAACCTGTACATTGCAACAAAAAATAATTCATCGTTAGAGACCAGCCTTTCATTATTACAAAGATCCGCAGAAAAAGAAAAACAATAATGAAGACGGCAGGAGATACTGATCCTACCAAAGAGAAAAAAAAGACGAGAAAAATTCATGCTGATAGCACAGATAAATCATAGGTATGCTGATAATTATCAAGATTAAAAAGAGAGGACCAGGAAGGCCGCCTAAGAAAATAATTCAAAAAGCGCATGAAATACCTGTCGTGCATTAAATTCCAGTCGGACTTCAAATCACCTAAGCAGAAATAATAGATGAAATTTAAAATCGATTGAGAGGGATTTAATAATAAGTTCCAATTCAGAAAGAAAGAAATCTGCCAATTTAATAATCTAACAAGGAAAGATGTGAGTATTAGGGAAACAATGTTGAGTTGGACGAGTCGGAGCAACATCAGTTAGTTTAATA
>Ga0302186_10000326_pt1 | contig 43484 bp, 47 predicted proteins | sample II_Bog_E1_2_FD_198782 | JGI IMG/M metagenome (GOLD analysis project Ga0302186, IMG submission 198782) | Peat permafrost microbial communities from Stordalen Mire near Abisko, Sweden - II_Bog_E1_1 | ecosystem: Environmental > Terrestrial > Soil > Wetlands > Peat | place: Sweden: Abisko... | reverse complement strand
AAGCAGGTTCCATTGGCTGTAAATTTATAGGGCGACGTGGCGTTGCAAGGTGCTGCTGCTCTAATGATGCTAATAATGATGGTTAGGATTATTATTCTCTTCGCGATGGTCATCTTGTTATAATAAATATTATTCATTGGTCATTTTTTGAGTTATGGTATAAAATTTAATGAATGCAAATTTTCTTTGTAAAAGAGTAGTGGTATTACTTTTCTATCGTGGCCTGCTCATGTGTTAATGATTAATAATATTCTGTGCGGGTGCAGATTGACAATGCAAAAACTCATGCCTTGAAGGCTGAACTAATATAATAATTGTTTTAAAAGAAGTAAAATTAAATATAGTTATTTTTGTTTAAGCTCTTATAATATAAGTCTGATATTATCTTTCTGAATTATCTTTTGTGATTTATATATTATACTTGTAAAAAATGATTAAGTCAATCGTTGAGAAGGTGATGATCAAGGAATTCAGCAAGTACATCAATGGAATAGAATATAATAAACTCACCATTGAGGTTCTCGGAGGGTATTTTAGTATTGAGAATATCTCTCTCAATCATACCTATTTTAATGCATTGGAAACACCCTTCAAGATTAGCTATAGTCACATTGGTAAGCTTAGTGTTTAAGTAATACTCCTTTTATATAGGCTCCTCTCACTAAACTATCTTCAGTCCCGGTTTCGTGTACAATTTAGGATGTTTATGTCATTTGCTAGTTGAAAAGATAGGTAAAGTACATCAGTGACATTTCCAAGGAGTAGTTACTAAGAAAATATATTGCTGAAACGTTTGATGTGTTGACTAACAAAGTGAAAGACGCCAACAAAGAGGAAGGAATGATGGACAAACTCGCCAAAAAAGTGATAGACAACCTAAAAATGCAAATTAACAACATTCACATCCGATTCGAGGAAGTCAACTAAAAATTTACTTATAGTTTTGGAATGTCTCTCAAATCACTAAATTTCAAAACAACTGATAAGAACTGGATACCTGTCTTTATCTAGAGAGAGAAAGGACAAACTTAGTAAACTATTTACAAATGCATGACCATTTAAAATTTTAAAATATATTGGCAGTCAATTCCTCACCAGCAGGCTAAGGATCTTTTATTCTTAAAGAGGGGGAGCGATGCTCAAAAGATTGATGGTATGAAAAAATATGTGACTAATGATGCCGACTCTATCTTTAATTTGAGTTCTGTTTTGAAGATGAAGATTAACCCTGTCAGTTTGGTAAATCGACCTCTTTATGAAGTTGAGGTCGATTTGGAACCGATCAACATATTTTTTTCAAGATAAAAAATCGTTCAATTCTTGAATTTTACATCGTCTTGCATCAAGTACAACGAAATAATTGTGAAGACACTCATGGAAAAAGCTATTAAGAAAGTCAACAAGGATGATGAGAATAAATATAAAGGAGTGTGCACTCAATTTGTCCAGCATATCCTCAACAAAGAACCCATAAAGGATAAAAAAGATGAGAAGAGGTTCAAATAATTGTTGTAAGTTGTGAGTATATAAAACATGTACGATTGGAGCATGCAGCCTATTAAAGAAAAGGTGCAATTGTAGAGGGAAATTGAACTTAAAAAAGCAAAGCAAGGCTGGTTCAGCAAAAAAGAAGTTCCACTAACTGTGGAGGAGAAAAAGGAAGTGGAAAGATTGTTAAATGAGCTGATGGAGGACAGCTCAAGTAAAGGTCGCCCTCTTGAAAGTTTGCTATTTTCCCTCTCTTTAAGGATGAAAGGTCTATCCTTTTCTTTCTTTAATTAAAACGTAAACAACGTGTTAAAAGGAATCTCATTAAAAATATAGGACATAATGTGCGTCATCTAAAAGAGTCATAATTAAAGCTATCTTTCAGTCCAGAACAAAGTCAAAAAAATAGTTGTAGATCTCAAAATTGCAGAAGATAACAAAGTTAGCATTATCCAATTAATGGAAAACATTGATACTGGTGAAGAATAGTATCTGTTATCAGTTATTTATCGTGAAAGTACTCAGATTACCAATAAAACTAAAATCAACAAATTTATCGATTTAGCTTTGAGAAAGACCGTGTTTACCTATAAGAAGGAGTACTGGAAAATGTTCAACTCCTTTTTTACACTTCCTGAGATTGACCAACAAGTACAAAACGAAGCTTTGGGAAAATTATAAATGCTGAAGATGGAAAATTAAAATGAATAAAATTCAAAATAAAAGGATATTTAAACATACTATACGATAAACATCAATTTAAATAGTCCATCCTTCATCTTGCCGCTGACTAGTACCACTTGCTGGCACCTAGACTTAGGCACCATTGCAATGAAGAGTTAAATGAAATAAACACATGCAGTCTATCCTTTCAAACTGACTGAACTCAATATGCGTTATATTGACCTGAAAACAGTTTCAATATCGTCTGAAGCTGTTCGAAATACTGCTAATTTCTTCCCCATTATTAAAAACATAAATTTTGAAGTGAATATGCTAACATCCAAAGATAGCAATACTATCAGTGTGGACATCTTACTTAACAAAATTGAATTAAGTGCTACTCGAAAAGAATTAATCCATTTGATGAACATTAAAAAGTTTATGATAGGTGAGGAGAAAGATCAGTTATAGAGTCATCAGTAGCAAGTCCAAGCCAAAGAAGAAATCAACAGAAAAGCAAAGCTGCAGGGGAGAGTTCTGAAAAGAAATAAATATTTTCAGAATTGGTTTGAGCAATACTGTGTGCTGAGCGGTAATGTTTTATATTTCTATACCAATGATAAGTAACTGATTCCTGACAGTGCTGTTTCACTGAGAGGAGCCACTATCCAAGCAACCGTATTGGAAAATTCAAAAAGTAATCAATTCATTCTAGAGATTATGGTGAACAGTGAGTCAATCTACCTACAATTCGCTAATAATTAGCAGCTGTCTCAATGGTAGAAAAATATTTTTAAAAACATCAATGAGCTCAAAGATCTGCAAAGTTTAATACTTGAGGTAAGCTCACTATAGCATAAAAGTAAAATTACATAGAAACCTGATCTCTTTAACATTCGTCTAAGGATCAATGAGATTAATTGGAACCATCTAAAAGACAATGGCGATATTTTTATGAAGATTTAGTTGCACAACCTTAATTTAAAGGTAATTGAATCCGAGGACAGTATCGATACGTCTTTTGACATTGCCAATATTCGAGTGGTCGATGAAGTATTCATATACAAAAACAATGCCTATCAACATTTGCTGCTAGCGAACTAGTTTTCGCTAGTGATTCTGAAAACAAGATAAAAAATAACCAAAGTAAATCCAGTTATTCTCAAGTTGAGTTTCAAATCTTTAGATATCAACTGGAAACCTGATGTCTTGCTCATGATTATTCAAACCCTAAAAGAGTTTATGGAGATTAAACCCAACAATTCAGCTCTTGGCATCAGTAAGGATCAGGTTATCAACAATGTTCGACATGATGCACACTTCAATTAACATATTTAAACCTACATTAAAGAAGCATCCAACAACTCAATCAAAAATAATAGAAATTAATATTTGCAGATGAATGCAGCAGTTGATGAGATATTTTTTAAAATAGAAATAAACGTTCAGGCTTTGAAAGTTGTGTTGATTCACAGGCAGAGTCACATGCCCATGTTTCTGCTCATCAGTCAATCTTTAAACACAAAGGTGGAGGTTGCAAAAAGCCAAAAACTTGTCGAAGGCACTCTCTAATAGTTAGAGGTTTACTAAATTTCAGGATATCCTCAAACAACTTACGATATATCCTAAAATTACGAACCATTTTGCTTGCTTTCCAAGAAGCCTTCAGCGAAGAATCAGCCCGTTTTATAATTTAAATACAGCGCATACACGCCTCAATAAATAGCTAATAAAGAGCGAGTCGATTCCTTTTTAAATCTTACCTTTAATCCGCTCACCGTTCATTATTTCCAAGAGATTTGCTTTCGGCTGTTAGACTACTTCCAAATTCAAATAATTTTATTACTGACTCATACGGAGGTCATCACTGCTAATTAGGATATTGTCAAACAGTTAGTTTCAGGAAATATAAATAAGAATTAAAGGCCCATCAATTTTTTATAAAATGAGTTTGAATAGGTTGTCAAACGTATATTATGCCCATTTTTTATGGACTACCAAATCGTATTTCAGCAGCCTTAACTTGTGCTGGAGGCAATCAAGCATGATTAACACTATTTCCTAGCCAACATGGAACAATTAACCATTCAAAACCAACCCTTAAAAGTTAATCGCAGATTTGATCGGCTCAAATACGAATTTGTCGAAGAAATGTACGAGGAATATATCTTTATCAATGGCAAAAATATGAACATTAGTAGTGTCAGCAAGGAAGTCATCACTAAACTGACTAAATATCCCTTTAATTGCTTAGTGTCTTTGAATCGATTGCTATTTGAGGATTAAATCAACTAAATCACCCCTGAAATCACTGGGTATGATAGAAGCTTCAAAATTGACCATTAAATTACGGCTATCAATATCCCTGTACTGTCCAAATTTGTGTATTAACAGCTCATTAGGCTACCTAATTTCAACCTCAATTTTGAAGATTAAAATGGGTAGCTTTTCATTCATAACTATCGCATCACCAAAACATTATCTCCAAAGCCAATTTTCTACGAACTCAAAATTGATGGAATATCCCTCACTGCTATCAACTCCTTTGGCGAGGACGCCTAACTGCAGCTAAAATTATTTTCAATGTAAATGAAATAATTTAAACTATTCTTTAATCGAGATAATAAGACGAATAGCGTCACTGATATCAGCTTGTCTTCTGCCTTAATCAATGTCTATGAATACAGTGACTTCAGTGGTAAAACTGAGCCAAAAGAAAAGTCTTTGGTTCGAATCAACCAGGAGAAAAAGAGTGGACAATGCTACTTTATCATCAAGCTACCAAATAATTCAAAGATGGAAATACAAATCTGTATGGAGTCATGCTAAATATAGCTGGACCTAGGAATTTTGCCACTGATTGGCGATTGGATGATGGTTCCTGACTCGGCTTTTCCAACAGTTCAAAAGATTACCAGATATATGAACATGATGGTCACGATGCCCAACGTAAAGATTAGCTTTTCCGATAAAATTCTACAGAATCAAAAGTTAATTATGATGGGATAGATTTCTCTAGAAATGACTCGATTTAATGGGGAATCTGAAAATCAATTAAAGCATCGATACAACGCCAAGGAAATAGATCATGAATATATTGAGGAATTGAAATAGTTTATGGCTCTCAAAGTCACTGTCGGGTTTTAGTTCTTTAGTTGGTTCAAGAACAAAGCACGTAAGTTGCTTGAGCAAGTTCATATCTAATTGCGAGAGCAGAATTACTATAAAATCAGGAATGGCACCTTCAGAAAAACTCAAAGGAAAAAGCTGAATCTCACAAATCTGAAAGGGAATCTATCTGTTGATGATTTTATCTTAGGGAAGGGAGTGATGGACGTTATTGAGCAAGGATAAGTCTATAATAAAGCGTATAAAGAAAGAATGAGGGAGTCTTCTCTTATGCCCAACTAAAGCAGTTCGAGCAAATATATTGTTGAGGACGAAAAGATTCTGGACGAGTTGATCTTCAAGATAGAATAAATCAAATGCTACTTTAATCTGCAGGAAAACAAGGAATTACTTCCTGTCATCCGGATAAATTTTGATAAATTTGAGCTGATGAAGTTCGTGAATAAAGGCAATGCCATTTACAATGGTGAGTTGGTTCTATAAGTGTCATACTTTAACGATCAAATCTTCAGATGGTAGCCCATTATTGAGCAAAATATGATCAAAGTCAATCTTATTGATAATATAGACATTCATAATATCCTCTAAGTGGATATCGTAAAGCAAATGTATATAAACTTCTCGACAGAAATGGCTATAAGTATCAAGAAATCTCTAAACATGATCGATGACAAGCTAAACTTATATGAATAGGGAACATATCTGCCTGATGAAGTCTAGTAATATGTTTCTCGCTACATAATCCGAAACGAAACAGGTTACCCGCTCTAAATATTCGACGAAAACCACATAAGTAAATTTATCATAATGGACAAATAAAAAATAAGGTACATTTCTAATAAATTGATAAGTAACCTGTATGACGACAACGAACAAAAATAGTACTTTTCATTCCTCCTCCTCCATAAGAATATAGCACTGTTGGAAATTCAAGGAATTGCTCTCGATAGTGAGAAATCATTTACAATTGAGTTGCTTACAACCAAAGGAGTCAAACTTCCAGATCACTGTCAACTGTATCTTGACGTTGAGATCGAAGGATCAAAGAAAATATTAACAATTCGGTCTAAAAAATATATTAACGATTATTCTGAAAATATTTTTAAAAGGACTTATTACCCCTTTGATCGAGACCAGTCAATAGTCCTCGATGACAGAGTTCACAAAGGAGTCAAGGCCAATTTCTATAATAGTCTTCGCACATAAAGATATATATATAATGGATATCAAGGAGCTCTGACTATCAGAAAAAACAATCTTGTCTATAATTATACTTTAATTCCTCTAAATGTTTGTGATTATGTGGTGATTCCAGGTGAGTTTGTGGGCATCAATTCTGAACTAACAATTCAAGGAGTGCCCTACCGATAATCTTTCTTAAAGGTATTTTATAATGATAAAAAACACGAATACTATATCTATAGTGTTTCATATATTATGGACTATACAGGCTTAAATTATTAGTTTAGTGAGATGTAGATTAAGCAGCTTTATCAATACTCTTTCAAAGAAAAAGGCAAAAAGGTTACAATATATCTTCTGCCCGATATTAACTTTGATTTTAAGGTGAGTCTTGCCAAAAACTCATCTTCTAAAAGAATGAATGGGAAATTAACTCGATAAATTTTCAGCCTAGAAACCGCCACCCAAATATATTCATTCTCCTGCTACAGCTATCTCGAGTCTTTTTGCCATAGCACCATCAAATAGTTTAGGAAAGTTATCTAAATTACCAATTCCCATATAATATGTAACCAAACAACTGAAAATATTGTTTATCGGCAAGTTGACTCCATTGAGAATGACAAAACCTTCTTAAAACCCCAAGAAAATAGGTCGTTCATTTGGAATCAGAAATCTTTAAGAGAACTGCTTTGTATTTCAATTGTCGAATAAGGTCAATCGTGGTGTTATTCGGCTCCTCTTCCAATAACCAAGTCAATTGAAACCTTTACAATCCGAAATATGAAACAACCAACAATTTATAAAATTTATGAACTTTGGATTGAGTAGACCAACAATACCACTTTCATTCATATCATGAACGCAGATTCAAAATGCATTATCCGTAACGATTTGCCAGATGCTAACATCAGTCTCTATCAATAGGCACTATTTTCTAAGAGCAACTAACAGTACATAAAGGGTATTGATCCTCATAATTTTGTTTATCATGTCCCAGCGAAATCGTAAAAATGTTTTGGATTCGAGTTGCCTTCACAAGACCATCAAATTCGTGCCTACATCGAATTGAATCCAAAGTAAAAATAAAAATCAATTACTTTTGACTTCGTGATCCCAAATTTATAGCACACAATGACTGATCGGACAGTTTAGATAACAAACAAAGGTAAAATAATTGGCAAAATAAGTTATTGTATTTCGTTTGCAAAAAATAGCAAAGTCATCCGTTTCTTTGTCAAACGAAGAGAGATCTTCAATAAGAAGTACAACTTGCAGGCAAAATTGAAATTGAAGGCAATATATTTGAGCATTGTGGGACTGCACGATAATCTGAGAAAGGAATTGCTTAACATCAGCCTTCATAATATTAGCTACAGCTTTTATCTCAACAAGGAATTCACAGAGATGAAACTGGAAATCAAGAATCTCAGAATTTAAAATACTCTAAGGGCTGAACCGTACTTCATCTCTTTGTTCACTCAAATAGAAGATAAAAACGCCCCAGCAATAGTTTTTATTCTTAAAAGATCTCGATAAAACCCTCATCTCATCGCATATATTGGATTTTCAATGAGAAAATCTATCCTCACAGTCACTTCCGAGTAGTTGGAGATCCTAGAGCAAAATTTTAACATGATAATGTAAAAACTTAACGAGAAGTCAGACACGGATTATCAACTACTGATGGATTCGAAGTTCACTCCTGACAAAAAACAAATTAATGATAAACTCTACTTCAATTAAGCAGAAATACATCCTATTAGACTCATCCTAACTTACAAACATGTCAATAACTGGGGAGGACCGCTGCTTAAAGCTCTATCCATCAATGACTGCAAAGTTAAAGTCGATGGCAAGAAAATACAAAATTTTTAGACCAATTCCCTAATTTAATTTTTAGGTGGATTAGCTTCTCATTTTAAGGAAGGATTTGAGAGTTAAATCTTTTCAATGATTGGAAGCTTGGCTGTTTTGGGCAGCCCAATCAACTTGGCGACTAAAATCGGGAGTGGGTTTCAAAATTTAATCAATTTGCCTGCTGATGGATTTGAGTAGGATGGAGTGCTTGGAATTGGAAAAGGATTAGCACTAGGCACTGGATCTCTTCTTTCTAATACCGTCGAGGGTGCTTTTGGATCGGTTGAATCAATAACTGGAGCAATTGGCAACGGTATATCAGGTCTTGCTTCCTATGATAAAACTTTTGAAAGGAACAGGCAAGAAATTAAAAATTAGAGGGTAGAGCATGTCGGCGATGGATTAATGAGTGGAGGGAAAAGTATCATTAATGGATTGTTTACAGGAATTACTGGCTTGGTCACAGAGCCCATTAAAGGAGCTAGCCAAGATGGGATTGGTGGATTTTTCTTGGGCGGACTTAAAGGGATCACGGGTCTAATTGTTAAACCAGTCTCAGGAGTGATCGATGCGACTTCGAAAACTGCTGAAGGAATAAAAAATACAACTAAGGTGTTTAGCAAATAAGCGAAATAGCTTAGAACAAGAAGATATGACCCTCGCCCCTTTTATTGCTCTTTTAGAGAGTTTAGAACATACGACCCGCTATTAGCACAGTGCAACAAGTAGTTGAGTCTATTAAATTCCAGATACGAAAACTTGAGTTGGTGTGGTCTATTTGAACTTAAAAGTGGGCAGCTGCTTATAGGTAAATATTCTGCTATTCAGTGACGTTTGAGTATTTGCTATTTATGAGACGCCAATCATTCGAAGTGGATGAAGCGTTTCAGACTTGTCATTTACTTTCCTTGAATATGGAGAAAGGCAAAATTGTTCTTATTCTTAACAATGATGAAAACGAGCGAATAAAACGGTAAATTGATAGCAAATAGCCTATGAAATGCATGAACGAGCTTAGGATACTGTTTAATTACTACAATTCAAACTATTCTTACAGAATAGAAAAGAAGACTCCAAAGTGAGTGATTGAATGTTAGATAATAATAGATTGTAAATATAAACCAAATCATCTCTGCTCTATAGATCAAAAATCATAACAGTTTATAATTTGTAGATAATATCGAATAAATCTCAGAATCAAAATCTTTAATTGACTTCATATTAGATTTTATATATCTGTGGCCCATAATTTGGCCATTCCTGAAGCTGTAGTTTTACTTCCTAGAGAGCCGATCACCGAGTATGATTACAAATACCCTTTATGCTTTAGATAGTACGGTTGATTTTTCATTGCCTCGTGATAGCGTTTAATGGCTTTTAAGTACTTAATACCTTTTGTCTTCCCGTTATAAGCCAATATTCGTGGATGCCATCGTTCATTTGCAATTTCCATTGTTATGCAACCAAACATCCCGAGAAGAAAGTGAGCACTCTCAACATAGTAAAAATCCACTATAGTGATATTTCCAAGGACAAAGAAAGGATCTTCTTGTTGAAGCAGCATCTCGCTTAGTTCACGCATATACCCTGATACTGCTAAAAACTGCATGTACCACTCCGATATCTTTGGCAGTAGTAGTTCATCTTGTTCAATTAAAGCTGCTTGCTCAGCAAAATTAATAAGCATTTTGATTCCGTTTGGCAGGTAGCGCATATAAATTTCCATAATTTCTTGCACTTTGGCCTGAATGTTATTATTGCTACTTTCTGTTGCAGGTTAATTCCAAGAAGGTCTTCTCTGTTGAATCTTCTGCATAAATAGGCCACAATTGGATAAACCTAGTAAATAATCATATCTTAGTGAATAAGTAATGGAAGGACTGCCTGATCAATTGTGATTCCTTTCAGTCGATTGAGTACAGTTGTGGGAAGAAACAGTTTCTGCTGGTGGTATTGCTCTAAATAGATGTCTTGAAATGAGAGATCGAGGTAGCAGAGCAGCTATCGTACTATTTGCGCCATTCCTCGAAACTTATAGTATACTAAAATAATAGGCTATTTTTCCAATTTAGACAAGGGCTCCATGATGATGATAGCAATTAATAAGTGTTATGATAATATTTCTAATTAGCTATTAATTCAAGATTAATTACCTTAATAGACAAAAACTCTATCTATATTTATATCTATCTATATCAGCAAATAATAAAATGATGCGAAAATACTCCCTAAAACATTCAAACCATTTGGGATGGATTCAAATATCGTCCCCAATACAAATCATCACAACAGAATAAGGCCAGCTTTAAGATACTTGCGAGCCTGGTAGCACACAGCTCGACAAAGGTATAGTTTCTGATGAATTTGGATACATTTTTTGGCTCTTGCCTATCTAAATTAACAAATTATTCGCCCCAGTTGAATTGTGGTAATCTCATAATTACATAAATTTAATGTTTTATTTTACTGAATCAATATAGATTTTATTTTATTTTGAATAAAATAATTTTACCATTTCGCCACAAATTATCCTCCCCATTACTTTTTCTCTTTTTGGTTCTCAATGCCATCATATTGTCTTCTTGTTGCGCTGATTTATCTTTAAAAAACCTTAATTTTTGATTAGGATAGACCTAATATCTAATTTTGGCAAACTAGCTGGGATATTCGAGGAGATTGCTACAAAAGGTAATAAATTCTCCTTTCACTGAAATATTTAGGCTCGGAGTGACTGTAAAGTTTGCTTATACTTTTAATGGTGATTGCGTAGTATTCTTTGAGTTTATATGATTTTAGGCATCATTTTTTTAGAAAAATCAGCGTATCTGACAGAAGCCATGTAATGGTCAACCATTTAAATAAGCATTGTTACGAGCTTGTAAATATAACAAATTTATTGCCTTGTTTATAGATGGATTCCCCTCCATTCATCAGATGTCCACTAAAAAATGGGATTAGAATTCCATCAATTCAATGAATAATTCCATCTCCTTTATTCGTTTCATCACAAAGACTATATCCTATACCATTAAATCACTAGAGTTAAAACAACCGAGTAAACTTTCATAACTCAGTCCATATTCTACTGTCGGCCTCAAAACTAAAATCCATTTTGAGTTTATGTAAAGTAAGTAAAAAGACTTCTACACCCTTAAGATTGTTTATTTTAAGAATGTGAAGGCCAGTTCTCAGATATTTTTTATTAAATTTGTAAATAATTTTTATTGCTGAGTTACTGACGGTATTTATACATGTTGATTTCCCCTGGAATTATCATTTGTTATTAAGATATGTCGACTTTCTACGGTAAACCCACTACCAGTGAAATCAGACCTAGTCCCGTGAGAGACCTCAACGGCACTTAGATTGATTTCCTTGCTGAAAACACAGCCAATCTCGCCTGGTCCCAAACTCAGGACAACCTTATCATCAGCGGCAGCTCAGATGTTACACTTTTAACCGGTCTACGCGGTGCCCTACTCAAGCTCAAGGATGAATTCTTCTCAGGTAACGAGCAAGTCATCATCCAAGGATAAAGGAGATAACAGTTGGATAGAAGATTGTTCATGTTGGAACACTAAATCGATGGCCTTCTAAAACGCAAGATCAACTACACCGTCAAAGAAGGAGAGAGTGGTCGCTTCCTCGATTATACCGGTATTCTCAATGAAAAAGAAAATCAGATCATTGAACTCGAAAAGAAAATCCAGAACCTTGAGGAGAGACTCAGAAGAGCAGGAAAGCGTGAGAATGAGCTTGAGGATGAGATCGTCCGCCTAAAATCAGCTATCAAGTCAGTCAACAATCCTAACATTACTCGCTCTGATATTGAAAAGATCCTTATCGGTGCCCAAGAATACAGTGTTTTGGATGACAAATTCACCAAACTGAGAAGTCAACTCACCACCTTCGCTGGACTTATCACCGGTCAATTTGACAAACTTCGTGCTCAAGGAATTCGCTTTGAATATGAAAGCAACCTCTTCGAGTTGTTGAAGGGTCAAGGTCTTGAAATTTCAACAGTGAACGGCATTGCTCACATCATTGACTTCAAGGAGAAGGTTGTGGAGGTGCCGGTTCAAGACGCCAGAACCAAGCACTTGGTCCACTTGCTCGCAGTTCAACTTAAAAAATACGTGGAGAAGTATCCTAAACTGAGAGAGGAGTGCGATGGCAGACTCACAGAATTCTTCCAGCAGTAAATCATTGACCTTATTGAATCAGACGACTTTGAAAGAGTTGTATCCATAGTCAAGTACGTACCAGAATTCCACCGTGTTGAAAATGTCTACGCCTACAGCAGTGATAAATCTCGCAGAATCGAATTCCATCTTAGAGTGCTCATCAAGGCCCTTTTGGAAGAATTGGAGAAACTGAAACGCAGAACAGGAGCAGTTCTCTAGATTGATGAGGGAGTTATCGGAATGATTCGGGAGGAAATCATGGGAGTAATTGAAGTTGATGACATCCTTAAGGTCTTCAGAGTGGTCCCCAAGATCGTTGAGGTGGAGAAGATCGTTGAAAAGATCGTGGATAGAGTCATTGAGGTGCCTCAAGTTGTGCCTATTGAAAAGATTGTTGAAAAGATAGTGGAGGTCGTAAAGATCCAGGAGGTTGAGAAGATAGTGCATGTCCCAGTAGAAGTCATCAAGTATGTCGACAACATCATTGAAAAAGTTGTTGAGGTTCCCAACTACAGTGAGAAGATTGTGGAAGTTCCCCGCATTATTGAAAAGATCGTTGAGCGCATCGTCGAAATCCCCAAGATTATTGAAGTCGAGGTGGTTGTTGAACGCATTGTAGAAGTTTAAAAACCAGTCATCATTGAGAAGATTGTGTACCAGAATGTGCCTGAATACAGAGAAGTTGAAGTTATCAGAGAAAAGATCGTCGCTGTCGAACGTATCGTCCGTGAAATTGTTGAAGTACCAGTCATCAAGGAGAAGATTGTGGAAAAGATAGTAGAGGTCATCAAGCCCTTCGACCGCATCGTTGAAAGACCAGTTGAAGTTATCAAGTACAGAAACGCTCGCGAAGTAGTCAACCACGTTGTAGAGTTGCCTCAAATCGTTGAAGTCATAGTTGAAAAACCTATTCCTATTATCCAGACCATCGAAAAGATCGTTGAGGTTCCCAAGACCATTGAAAAGATTGTCCAGGTGCAGGTTGAAGTCATCAGAATTAAGGAAATCAAGGTTGTTGAGGAGAAAATCGTCTACAGAGACAGGATAAAGGAAGTTGAAAAGATTGTCAACCAAACCGTCACTCTTATCAAGGAGGTCGAGAAGATTGTTGATCGCAGAGTTGAAGTTCCCATCATCCAAGAGAAGATTGTGAGAGTGCCTGAAATCACCACTCAAATTGTAGTGGAGCGTGCTGAGATTCCTCGCATTGTTGAAGTCACCAGAAATGTTGACAAAATCGTGGAAGTAACTAAAATTGTGGAGGTGGAGAAGCCAGTCAACTACTACATCACCCAAAATGTACCAGTTAAGGTGATTGTTGAGAAGATTGTGGAAGTGCCACGCACAGTTGAAAGAATCAAAGAGGTGCGAGTTCACATTGACAAGATTATCGAAAAGATGGTTGAAGTGCCCAAGGTTGTGGAGGTTGAAAAGATCGTATAGAAGATTGTTGTTGTTCCCAGAGTCATCTAGAAGATCGTAGAGGTTCCTCAGATTGTTGAGAGGATCGTTGACCGTATTGTAGAAATAGAACGCATCCGTGAAGTTGAAAAATTGGTGCAAGTCCCCATCATTCAAGACAAAATCGTGGAAGTTGAGGTTGTTAGAAACATTTACAACCAAGTCGATCGAGTTGTTGAAAGGATTGTTGAGAAAATCATTCCAGTGGAGAAGGTGCTCGAGACTGTGAAGGTTGTCGATCAGTTCGTTGAAAAGATCGTGCAAGTGCGCGTCTAAGTGCCAAGGGAAATCACTGTGGAAAAGATTGTTCCTCGTATTGTTGAAGTTGAAAAGGTGATTGAAGTCGAGAGACCAACTATCGTCCCGGTGGAAGTACCTGTTCCAGTCGACCGCATTATCGAGAAACTCGTCCCAGTTGATCGTGAGGTTGAAAAGATTGTGCAAGTGATTCAAGAAGTTGAGAAAATCGTTCAGGTCCGCTCAGAGGAAGTCCGCATTGAAGAGGTTGTGACTGTTGTAGAAAAGCCAGTCTTCCACGAAGTGCTTAAGGAAATTGAAAAGATTGTGCCTTACATTAGCGAAAGCATTAAGGAAGTTAAAGTCAGCGTCAACGTTCCAGTCACTCAAAATGTCAACGTCATTCAAGCCGTTCCCACTATCATTGAAAAGGTAGTGACAATTAACAACGACGTTCCTCGAGTTTATGAGGTCGAACGTCTCTTCGAAAAAATGGTTGAAGTTCCTCAAATCGTTGAACTCCCCATTGAGACCCCTGTCCTTGTTAGAGTCAACCAGATTATTGAATCAATTCGCGAAAAACCAATTGAAATTCCAATCATTCACCAGTAAATCCTGCAAGTGCCAACAATTGAAGAGAAAGTCGTTGCTATTGAGAACCGCGACACTGAAGTGAAAGAGGTCGTTGTATACAGAGACAAAATTGTTGAGAAAGAGAGATTGATCACCAAGACCGATATCAGAAATCAAATCGAAACCAAACTTCAGATTGTGGACAGAATTGAAGAGAGAGTGGTGCCAGTTTTCAGCACTGTTGAGAAGATTGTTGAGGTGCCATACTTGCTCGAGAAGATCGTTGAGAAGATTGTCATCATGCCACAAGTCGTTGAGGTTATCAAGTATATTCACGAACTTGTTGAGGAGAACTCTTTGGGTGTCGCCCTCGACATTGATGCCAGCTCATTGGAAATCAGATACAAATAACTCTATGCTCAAATTAGAGTACACTTCGATGCTGTGCTCGTTGAACTTAGAAAGATTAAGGCATCCACTCCCGCTGTCAAGATACAAATTGAGATCATCGAGACCTTCCTCATTGAACTCGATAAGATTATCAAGTTCCCTCGCTTCTACCCAGTTGAAAAGGAGGTTATTGTCGAGAGAGAGGTTAACAAGGCAGTTTTGGTGCCAACCAAGGACAGTGTTTCCATTCGCAATGAACTTGCTCTTTCAGTCCTTGCTGAAAAGCTCATTGGTGAGATCAAAATTATCAAGCAAAATAATCCTAGCCTCAGACTTAGTCTTGACGAGGACTTGCAACTCATCTTCTTCAGTGAAGCCTTTAACAATGGTCCTCTCAGCGAAGATCTTAATGCTCAGCTCCGCTCTTATAAAGAGTCTCAATATAGCAAGCTTACCAGTCTTGGCAAGACCTGGACTGGAGATCACGAAGTCATCGTTAACACCATTCTCGAGGAAAGATTTGCCATGGCCAATATGGTTAAACACGCAAACCTCGAAATTGAAAAGGCAAAGACCGTTGCTGATCAGAGACTTGAAGCTTACAGAACTCTTAAGCAGACCAACACTCTCCTCCAATCCAAGTTTGAAAACTTTGAAAGAGAATTTGGAATTGTCTCCAAGAATTTGAGCACCAACCCCAGTGTTGCTGGCGAACTTAATAGATTGTTCCTTAACTTGGACGACCTCCGAAGCGTGCTTCAGGTGGACGTGAGATCTCTTCACTTTGAAGAGCCTACTTACGTGTTGGGTGATATCCACGGTTCAGAAGAAGGATTCCTTAGACTCCAAAGTGCCTTCCGTAGCCTCTAACAAGAAAACAACCTCCTCCGTGAAAGATACGTGAGATGGCAAAAGGAAATTCCCAATGCAAATTCCATTTTTGATAAAGAAAAGATCATTGAGAATCTCTCCAAGCAAATTGTTTCTCTTACCTCAGAAATCGGAAATCTTAAGTCTCAATCTTCAGTCAATGTCAACATCAGTTCCAATACTCAAGAGTATGAAATCAAGATTAGAACTCTTAACTCCCGCATTCAAGAGCTTGAATCTCAGCTGAGAACTCAAAGAGTGGACTTTGAAGGACAAATCAGAACTAAGAATGCAACCATTAGAGATCTTGAAGAAAAGATTACTAATGCCTCTAAGGTCGGCGACTCACGTGCTACCGGAACTAACTATGGATCCAGCTCTAACGTTGATAGACTCACTTCCAGTGTTCACTCTAACTCATCAGGCTCAGGATCTCAAGTTTCTTCAAGTTATGGAGGATCAAGCAATATTTCAGTGCCCAACTACGGTACTGGCTCAACCACTACTCCCAGCTATGGCACTGGTGCAGCAACTGGCACAACTGCAACAACCTACGGCACTACCTCTGGTACCACAGGCACTAAACCTTATGGAGGATATGGTACATCAACTACCACTCCGACGTCTAAGCCAACCTATGGTGCTACCGGAACTACTGGAACAACTGTAACATCTGGAACTACCGGAGCCACATTAACCACTGCTACTACTACCGTAACAACAGGAATCACTGGAGCCACATTGACCACTGGAACATCAGGAACATCAGGAACTCTCACTTCAAGTGGAGTCAGAACAGGTGGTCTTTCTACTAGTGGAATCAGAGGAACTGCCGGATATAGTGGAACAGGAGCTACCTATGGAGCTACTGGTACTTTTGGAAGTGGTATTTCATCTGGCTCATCCGGTGTTGGAGCAACATATGGTACCTACGGAACATCAGGCGTCAGTGCAACAGGAGCTTCCAGCTATGGAAGTACTTCCGGATCTTATACTTCATCAGCTGCAAAATACGGAACCGGTACTACCGGAGCAACTGGTAGCAGCACTGGTGCCAGTGGATCATCCTCATACACTCCCTACAGTTCATATTACAGCAAGAAATGAGTAATGATTTCGATCTATAAATTTCCTTAATTCTTCATTATAAATCAGTGATGGTTGTTGGATCATTATCGCCCATCCACTGAAATCTTTAACTTTTACATGCAGATTGTCACTATACATATCGATTCTGATAAGTAGATTGGCAGTTTATTTAATATCAATCATTACGAGGGTAATATGCATTAATTAAATTATTAAGCTTAAGGCATAGAGCACAAGTTCATCAAGTAGCATTAGGAGTCTTCCAATTGGCAACAATGGGTCCGTAATCTCGAATTATTTCTCGATGAGTTGTCCAAACAGTTAAAATGGCCTCTTTTGTACCGATGCCTGCACCTCTTGGATCTCCACATGGCCCGAACCAATGGTTTTGAGGAGCACCTGTTGTTCTAGCTCTGTTTCCAGCGTAGGTCACACCGTTGATAGTTTGTCCAAGAACTCTATCGAGGAAAAGGACGTCATTAGAAACTACTCCTGCAGTCAAATGATTCTCAAAATCGTTGCAACATTGTATGACAGTATCGATATCCTTGTCCCCATAGGGAACAATCAGTTGGAAAGGACCGAAGAGTTCTTCACTACAAACTTTAAAATTCTTGACAAACTGTTCAAGAGGAATTTAAATGGCTGTAGGTTAATATGCCCCATAGCAAGCGGGGATATGATGTTTTGTTAAAGGTTTTCCTCCAAATCTGGTTACTGCTCCAGGAATACTCATTATTTTATCAATGTGAGCCTTGATGCGAGTGTTATCCCAAGTTAAGACAGGACCGATTGTTAAATCTTCAAGTTTTCTTCTTGAAGCCAAATGTGCTATTTTATCAACAAAGCCAGCCTTAGCCCAGTTTTAATGCATGAAAACAATGGACTGAGCTGAACATTTTTGTCCAGAAGCAGCATAGGCATCTTGATCAGAAGTCCATGCCACATAATCAACATTGGAAACATCAGGCCCAAGAATTTTCCAATCGAATCCTGCATCTTCTACTCTAACTCTTCCATGTGTTTTAACCGCCAAGTGTTCAGCCACTCTACTGCTGCCAGTGAATTGAATAACCCTAAAATTTGCCTTATCAATAACATATTCCATATCCTGATTGGTACAATTGAGGTAGTTAAAATCTTGAAGAGGAAGTCCGCAGGCCTGAGTCAGCAATAAAAATTGTTACATGACTACTGTGACTCGAGGATCACACTTTAGGAGAGGTCGATTACCAGTCAATAGGGATCCATACATTTGTAAGGCAGGAATTTAAAGAGGGAAATTGAAGGGTGTAATCACACATACGTTTCCGAAGGGCCATCTGTATCCAGAGGAAGTTTGGCCATCATAATCTCCTGCTACGTTAAAAGACCTTTGAAAGAATCTTGGGTTATCGCCAGTAAAGTTTTCAAAAAATCTTCGAGTAACAACCCACTCTCCAGTGGCCTGAGCGACGCTCTTAGGCATGACTCTTTGCAGAAGTTTAACAAAGAAGTTTTCAACTTCTGGCTTTCTCATTTCGCTTGCAATTTTAAAGAAAATGTCTCCCATCAACTGATAGCGGGAAACATTTTTGATGGGGTTATGAACGCCGTATCTGGGGACTGCCCTTTGAGATTGAATGAAGCCTTCCAGGTCAGCATTGGAAGTGGGAATGCTAATGTTTAAGAAAGTCTCACCGTTGAGTGGATCGATGACGGGCAAAGTTTTCGGAGAAGTAATGATTTTACCATCAAGGAAATTGGCAACGGTATGGGGATGTTTGCCCGAGAGGCTATGAGGATCGAGAGTAGCCCACTTGGGAAGAGAGGAAAACAGGTGTTGAGATCGCAATAGTAATCTCATAGCTATATATTTACTAATGAATCCTAAATATATTCAGTGATAAGGTAAATCAATAATTCTCTTAAAAATGAAAAGTAGAATGTTTAGATATCAAATATCAAAGGCATCTGTTCTCCTGGCCACAAGAATTAGAAAGTGATGTAATTGTGAATCATGCACGTGAGTCCAATTGTATTTTCGCCAAAACCTTATATTTATCTATTATAAAATGAAAAAGTAGAACGCTTAGAGGTCGGGAGTGGTTCGCTGCCAGCGCTGCCTTAAGTATGGTCACTACACCTACGAATGTCAGAATTAAGCTGCCTATCGCTATCGACCCAGCAGAACAGTCATGTACAAATAAAAGATCAAACAACAACTCAATCAAGATAAAGGACCCAAATCGCACATTATCGACCGAGATTTTAAACGCATTTACGTTGAGGATAAACCCAGTAGTGATGATGAAGATCCACAAGACCATACCCCAAAAGCTGTTGTATAAGCAGGCGATAAGATTTAAAAAATTGGAGATAAGCCTGTCCAATAAGTCTAATAAGTGTTAAACAAGGTCGAAGATAAAGAGAATAAAAGCAAACCCGCGGGCTAAGACTCTGGCAGCTCATCATAATCCTCCTCCTCTTCCTCTTCTTCGTCTTCCTCATAAGAGTAGTAGAAGAAGCCCACAAAAAAGAGAAAAATTTGATAACGTCGTGTATTGATGAGCGGACATATAAATTTGTTAATTGTAAGCTTAGAATTCAACTTTAATAATATTATGGAGGCAGTGAAGTCGGCCGAGGGCAGGGAGTACACCATCGCTGATGACAAAGGTCCCTCAACAATCATCCTCCGCTCCAAGAAGGGGCTTTTTATCACTCCCGCCTACGTTCAGGAATTGGAGAAGGGACAGCAGATCTTTGGAATTGCTTCGTATCTTTTACAAACTAGGGATGGATCGTTATTGATAGCTGGATCCTAAAGCAAGTTCATCATCTACTCATTGACCAAGAAAAAACTATTGTATGAGGAAGATTGCCGATATATCTACTCAATGAGCCTCTCTCCAAATTAGAAATTCCTACAAGTGCTCGATAAGGTCGACGCGAATGAAGGTCAGACCACCATATATGATCTGTCTACCCTCAAGAAAACTTTGGTCCTTCAGGAAAATGCTTATACTAACTATTACTTGAAGAGCAGCTATCCTTTAGTAAGATTCACTGCAGATGACAGTCTTCTTTTTCGTTATAACACCAAGACGATTGAGATCTACAACAAAGATAGCACCCTCATTCGAGTGATCAAATCAGGGCCTTTGTAATTTTTATAGGTTTCAAGGACGAGCAATGAAAACATTTATTTGGTGGCTGCTGTATTCCTGGACAAGAAAAGTAACAAAGGAAATCTTTTATTGTTCAACAGTGAGAAAGATGAGCCCTTGTATGAAAAGAATATCAATAAGGCCGAATAAATTAAGATTAAATTCAGTCCGACCTCCAATAAGTTTTTGATTGAACTCCAAACATACTATGATCCTACAGGCAAGTCCTACTATGGCGAGTATGGGCTCTACATCTATAATGACGAACTCAATAAAATTGCTAAAATTAAGACTGCATCCGGACCCCTCCATGATTTTGCTTGGGACAACACCGGATAGATTTATTTGGTTATCAGTGGTTTCATGCCAGCTGAACCTGTTCTATTCAATAAGAAAAACTAAGTCATTTTTGAGTTTGGAAAACAGCACAAGAACGAAATCATTTGGGGTCACCTCAATCGGCTGGTTTGTCTTGGAGGATTCGGCAATTTAAGTGGATAAATGGACATCTGGGACCTCTAAACTAAGAAAAAGGTCGGATCCTGCAAATCAAATTCTGCCTCTCACTGCTAGTGGTCTACAGATGATAGAAAATTGCTAACAGCCATCTTGACGCCAAGGTTGCGAGTCGATAACTGCTATAAAGTGTTTTCTTATACAGGAGTTCTACTTCATAAATCTAACTATGATCATACTGAGCTTTATGAGGCTGTTTGGCTTAAAGATAGTTTGTACAGCGAAAAAGATGCAAGGGGGCTCAGTCCAGGAAGAAAAACCTAGGTTGAGGTTAAAACGGAAGCAAAGTTTAAATCATTTGGGGCCTCCCTTAATTTTACGTAAATCAATATGGAAGGTACTTTTGGAGGGCTGAAGAAAGATGAAGGTCCCAAACTAGTTCCTGGACAATTTCCTGACTAACCCAAGAAAAAGAAGAAGCCAAGAAAGCATTATTAGCCTAAACTTTAAGCTTGATCACAATTGTCAAATCAATACCAATTTTAATAAATAATATGATTAATACTGACATTCACAATCAGTTTTTTTTGACTTATTTCTGCTTTAAATATTTTTTGTATTCTGGTGGGAGTTCTAAAGACTCAGGGATACCGTTGACCTTGCAGTAGTAGCTGCTTAACTACTCATATTCGATTGTATGAGAATGATCAACATCAATGTATTGAAATAGTGCTTCTAATTCATCATTAGCAAATGTGTTGTCTAATCTTTTCAACATTCTTTTAAAATCCTCAAAGGTCAACTGCCCTTTTTTTTCAGCAGAGTACGCAAAGAAAGTCTGAAAAAGAGTCATATTGTTTGACTTTATTAGATTGTAGAGCTTGACAAAGCATTTCTTTGCCTTCTTCGCTACTTCCGCAGCCAGTTCCGCGACAATGTTTTAAGATTAAGTTGAGCTCTCCATTGATATATTCGATTGATTTAAGTTTCTCGATGATGAGAAAGGTGGTTCGGTCTAAATACTTGGCGTCTTGACAATAGAAATGTGATTCTTACGCAATTCTTTATAGAGTTATTCGATTTCAATGACTCCATCGCCATTATCATCAATCTGCTCAAAAAAATAATTTATCTCCTCCTTCGTAATGTCCGGATGGATGTGCTCAATCAATTCTGAAAACTATTGATAAGTGAGCTGCTTCGGATTTTTAAACTTCAAAGTTTCAATGAGTTTCGTCAAATTGATGTTGTTGGAATTGATCTGAAATCTCAGCTCCGTCATCACCATTTTGAACTTGTTTTCGAATTATTTGTTTAGACTCGAATAGTGTTAAAAACAGCCTTAGAATATTGGGTGGATAAAGACTTCATCCCAAGACATTCGGTCCTGCTCACTCTTTCGCAGACTTCGCAACAAAAAATCTCGAGTATTTGGTTTAAGATGTGAGTCTATGATGAGAGGCTTTGTTTCAATATTGTTGACCAGTTCATATTCAGTTTTCGCTGTCCACGGAGTCCTTCCGTGCAGCATCTCGTAGAAGATAAATCCGACTGCCCACACATCGCATTTTGAAGTATAGGGCGCAGTCTTAAGAATTTCCAAGGGCATATAAAGGGGAGTCCCCACTACTGAATTATTCTGTATTCTTTTGTTGATATTCTGTTTAGCGAAGCCAAAATCTCCAATTTTGATGACTCCCTTACTCATCAAGAGGTTCGCGGGTTTCATGTCCCTAAATATTAAAACAGATACCGATGAACAATTCCTTCCTTGACTAGGGCGACAAATCCATTGCATATCTGTTTTAAAAACTAGATGGCCTCATTCTCAGGGATTATTTTTCTCTGTTTTAAAAATTTCTCAAAGTCATCGTCACACATTTATTGGATGATATAGTAGTTGTTATGGCTTTCCATGACATCGTGGACTTTGACCACATTCTACGACTTCAGTAGTTGAAGAATTTTGACTTATGAAAGCAGTGCCGATTTGAGATATTCGTCCTTATTGACTGGATAAGAGAGAGGTACTTAGTTTTTTTTCCAGAATCTTGACTGCCACTTATTCTTTTGTGCTGTCCTTTTCTCCGCGATAGACCTGAATAGAGGAAAGAGTACGCTACCGTAAGAACCTTTTCCAAGCGGTATTTTGGTGTGAATGACGTACCCATTAATTTTCTTTTCGGACATCAACTAAATTATTTATTAAATATATAAACATTGAGTGATGTCTTATCAAAATATAAGTGACTTTGATCATCCTTTCATTGATTTTTAGGCCAGACCACTCCGTTTGCTTTATTTGAACTCGTGGGAGAGACCGGAATTAACCATAACAGCCAGTTTGAACCGAATACCTGCTCGAAATTTTAGTAGCTTCCAATATCATACACATTTGGGCCAGCATTCGGATTTCTCTGCCGTTCTAGATTGTCCAAAGTCGTAGAATTGCTGAGAACCAATTAAACATGGAACTTAAAGAAAATTGAGATCACAACAAAGAAAGCAGACTGGATTAGTGTGCCAATGGCTCGAATGACAAAGGGAATGCTAAACTAAGTTGTTCCTTTGATAATGTCAATAACTTGGCCGATAAGAATAGGAATTTCACAGGCAAGACAGTATATTAGAGTCATAATAACGTAAAAAAGGAAAAGCATAAAGAATTTACGATTAGTGAAACCTACACAGTTGGCGATCCAAGGGCAGTGATGGTCCATATTCAGTACGCACCGCTGACAAGTTGAACAATGATGACATCTAAATAGCTTCATAACTACCGTTCAGGTTTGAAACTATGGCATAGCAAACAGTATCGCCGCTTTCTGTTCTCGCTCTCCTCGGCGAAAAATCCCCAATAGATGGGTACTCTTCCCGGATCACCGACGATTGCCCGAATCATGCTCCACAGTAGAAGTGCAAAGAGCACATGAAAGATAATGAGAAGAATGAGGTAGTTGTTTTGTTTGAGTGATATCATGTACTCATAGGCGTAGACAAAGTAGTTGAAGGTGATGAAGCAAATGACCCCGATGAAATGGGGGTTTAGAAGTTTTCCGCAGCTCATCCTCACTTGATATTTAATATAACAACACAGAAATTATTTGATTGCAATATAAGGCCTGCATTCAGGGTAACGACCGGAATGGCAATGATAATCCGAAAAAAGATTTTATCTTGCTTTTATTATAGCGTTTATGTTTTGAATTGCATCGTGGAAACTTATCAATATGCCATTTTATATCAATTAACTAATGACCAGCCTAAATGACTACCTCCTTCTGGTGGTACTCCTCATTAGCGTAATATGCCAGCAGTAGTCGCCTCATTAAATAATTGACACCGCGACAGAAATCAACGAAGATCAACTCATCAAAGAGGAGACGAAGTATGTTGACTCCATCCTGAGTTCGTCATTAAGCCCTTGGCTCAAAGAAGAAGTTCAATATTTTAAATAAATAAAGGAATTCCCATCTTATTAGAGTTTGATATTTCCTTTGTATCCAAAGCAGTCTTATGAGTTTCGATGGACTCCCCATCTCAATTAAAAATCCTTGAAAATATTGGTATCAGTCTTTACCCAAAAAAACGGCAATGAGTTTTCCTACCAAAGAAATCCTAGCGAAGAAGATTTCATGGTTATTGAGCATAAGTCTTAACTATCCGACAAATACGAATTTGTTGGCAAAGTATACATCTCAAAGATATTTGAGATGCAATTTCCAGCCAAAAGTAAGATGATTCGAGTCACAAGCCTAAACAGCGAATCCTTAGCAGTTGAGATCAATCTTGAAGGGGTCGATTTGACCATAAATCCCTATGTATAAGTGAAAAACGATCATTTTACAGTTCCAACTACCAAAGTGGAAGCCATTTACGCGGAGATGAAAGTAACTGAGGCAAACCGCAATCGTGTTTACAAGTGGGAGTGGGGTTTCCTCTAAAGATAAGAGCACTACGAGTAGTAAATGTTAAAGCTGACGGGCGTTGAACTGATAATTATCTTGGGCACTGCGGTGGTGCAGATGTACTGCATCCGTAATCTATTTGAGAACAACCAAATCATCTGAATTGATATTACTGAATTATTAATTCCATCTATACTCGACTTCTGCCTATATTAGTGGGGTAGACTTTGTGCAAACTAACTTGTAAAATATCCTTGATAAATAGTGTATATCTTTTAATAAATCTAACATTTGTTTATTGTGATTTGAATAAAATGTCGATGAATATGCTGCAACAACAGACGCAAATTACAAGTAAGGCCTCTCCGGCTAAACGTGCTCTCACCTCCGAAACCATATTTAAGTACATTAACGTCGTGATTGTGCTGGTTCTTCTCTTCTGTATCAAGGGATTCCTCTAATTTAGGGAGTACTGTGTGAAGAAGGGATACTATGTCTTTTCGACTGATTCTCTGATTTGGTGTGGAGCTGGCTTTATCGGCATCTTCGTACCTCATCTCTAATATAGATCGTTAAATACGCCTATTATCATTTTATGATTAGTAAAATCGAAGCCATCCTTCACTCCAAGTACGAGGGCGAGGAAAGGATATACAAATTGAACTCTGTCACCAAACTGAGTCTGGATTCAGTCTTCTATTCATTCACTTCTATCTTGGCCTATTATCTGTTCAAAGATGAATATTGGTTTCCTTCTATTGTGGGTGGTTGCGGCCAGTGTTCTCAAATTTATAAGTAATACCCTAACTGGCCCACCGGATCATCAGCCAAACTGTAAATGTATTTCATGATACAACTGGGAGTGCACCTCTTTTCAGTCTTTGAAATGATCGTGATAAAAAGAAAAACGGAAAGGAAATTCTATGAGTATCTGCTCCATCATTTCGTGGCAGCCACCCTGATATTGTTCTCAATGATGTGCAATGAGATTGCTGCCGGTACTATGATCCTCATCATACATGATCTAAGTGACATCTTTATCGCTCTAGGGCGTGCCTTCATCGAAACCAAGTATGAAAGCAAAAAGAAGACTGCTGCTATTTTCATCATCATGACCACTATTTGGGTGTATATGCGAATCTTAGTATTCCCTTTTTGCCTGTTGGCCAATGTGTATGCTCACAAGCCCACTCCTCAGGATGAGTGGTACATGATTAGTTTTGAGTATAGCTACTTGCTGCTGATGGCATTCGTGTTATATGGAATGCATATTTTTTGGACTTACTTCATGTTACAACTAGGGTGGCGATGTGCTTCAGGGAAGAACTTCATCAATGTCCACGAAAACATTAAACCAAAACCATGATCGTGCTAGTTTATATACTATTTTTCACCTGATTTATTATTATTGTCAATACAGACTATACTCAATCATCATTAGCTGACATTATAGAGCTACTTAGATTTATAATATTTGAATGAATAACGATTATGACAGATTGCTAAGGGAGTATAACGTGCCTCCGGGAGTACTTACCAATGAAGAACTCAGAATGCTCAGGGAGGGAGGTATTCGTCTAGATGACAGCGATGGCTAAGCCTACGACGATTATCCCAACGATAGAAATACTCAACCAAGATTGCCTCGCTATCAACCTGTTGTCGAAAGCGAGTCTATCAGACAGATTTATGAAGAGCAACTTTCAATGAAAGAAAAGCAACTTGCTTACCTGCAAACTGAGCTCAGTCATCGTGATAAACTCATGGATGCAGAACGGCATCGTTTGGAGAGCGAGCACCAACTTGAAATTGAGAAGGTTCTGGCTGAACTACGCAACGCCCGCGCTCAGGTGGTTAAAACTGAGGGACAAATTCCAATGATAAAGGAGGCTATTTATAGAGTGAAGGAAATGATCACTGGAGTGGCGTCAGAATCAGTGTATTTACGCCTCAAAGACCTTCCCGAAAAGGAATTGCCTCCAAGTGAGTGGATTATGGTGAATGTTTGGTAGATCATTTTTCCTTATAAAAAGGATTTGTAATACCACAAGCGAGAGGTTGGCAAACTTCGAGAAGAGATCAGCATTCTAAATGATAAGCAGCACAGTCTACTGAATGAGTTGGAACACTATAGCAGACTGCTTTCTAGCAAGGATGATGATTAGAAGCGCCACGCCCTCAACTATGACAATAATCGCAAGTCGATGGAGTTGGAGATTGATAAACTTCGGGAAGAGCTTTAGCTTATGAGAGAAAAAGGAGCTCGCTATGATGAGTTACTCCGAGATTATCAGTTTACCAAGCAGGAGAAGGAACTTATTTAAGAAAAGATGGGCTTCTATGATAAACAAGCATCTCAAGCAAGCGGACTTCCTGGAGCAAACGCTAAAATGAGTCACTAATAAGCGCAACGCCGTAAGACATAACTGCTGGCTCAGGATAAAGAATATCTAACCAAGGAGAATATCCAACTCATCTAGAAGAATCGCAGGCTTGAGGACCGACTTGATCGACTGTAGGCCGAGTTGCTAAATGAAAAGAACCGTTCAGCCTAATATCTGCAGCAGCTGTTAAACCTCAAAACTGATTCAGTGTCAGGCTACGAGCAGAAAATTTACCGTGAAATAAACTAGTTGAAAGAAAAGCATCATCATGAGTTGGAGATGAGCAAGAATAACCTTGTTGATATCTATGAAAAACAACTGCGATTCCTGAAGGAGGCTCTTGAAGAGAAGGAACTCAAACTTTAGCTCAATTAACGAGCACTCAGGGAAAAGAATAAGGAGTACGAACAGCTTATGATCGATACTCGTGATTTTCAGAGGAAGTTTGATGGTGATCTCTCGGAGACTCGTATTCAGTTAAAAATCAGAAGTTAGTAACTTGAAAGAATCAGCAACATATACCAGGAGACGCTAGGTAATCTCAATGCTCATAAACTTTAAAACTAGATGCTGCGCTAAAAGTTAAATGTTGTGAAGGGAGAATACTACAAATCGTAAGCCAATGGAAAGGAAGAAATGAGCTCTTTGAAGGCTCAAGTTGCAGTTCTTAGATAGCAGCTTGCCAATTATGAACTAATCGAAAGGGAAATTGATGAGGCCGTCATGTCAATGGCCAAGCCCGGAGCTGGAGATGGAACTGTGTTAGCTCATACTCTCTCTTCGGTTCCTTCCTCAAGCAAACGTCGTATTCAACAAGCGCTTGGTTTGGCTCAAAGATTGCAGGCAAAACAGCGTGAGCACGAATAAACTCTTGAACTGCTTCGTCGCCGTGAGGATGAATTATAAAAAGCCAATGGCTAGTTAAAAATAGCTCGCTCTCTACTTGATAAAACAAATCAGCCTTATTCTTATCTTGTTAGTAACATCGAGTAAAAGGAAAAGGAAATGCTTATGTTGCGAGCTTAAAACAAAAAGCTAGACCAAGCTTACGAAAATATCAAAGCTGAGTATAGAGAAATGAAGAGGCAGTTATAGTAAGCAGAAAAAGATGTTGAGAGACTGCTGGTGAAGAGATAGCATATCCAAAATATACAAAATGTGCTGATAGAACTCACCCGCGGACCGACCACTGCATCTCAGATCAATGGTGCTATTCAAGAAATAAAGGATATTTTAGGCACATCCAGCATGCAAAAGACTGGTCCCCTTCAGTATCAGCCGACGAATGATAACAGGCCCAACATGAATGCTGGAAACAAGCCGAATACTGAACCTCCTGCCTGGTACAAAAAATTAACAGACAAAAAGAAGTGATGCAATTATTTTCATTTATGTTTCTAAAGTGATCCAAGAGTATAGAATGATTAATTAAGAAGAAATCATTCTTGAATTATATATCTGCAACATTAACGTTAAGAAGGTGTCCAGATTTGTTCATGATCACATTCGAACAATATTGTTTCAACAAATTGAAGATAAGATTGATTTAGTAATGAAGATTAAATGACATCATCATTTCTTGGAGACCTGCTTGGCACGTTTAATAGTTTTGATTTCTTACAGCAAAAAGGCTCTGATGATTCTTGACTTGACGCAACCTCCGCAAAGGACGCCTCCGTATGGTCTGGAAATGGTCTTATCCTTGTGGGAAAGTTTCTTATAATGATAGGGTCTCAATTGAGCAATGCCGTTGATTCTCTTTCCGCAGTCGCAACTATCATGAGGAGCTCTAGGTCCATGTCCTCTCTTGTGGACGTACTGCACGACAACCTTGGAGCCTAAAATAAAGGATGGCCTTACCTGGTGTTCTAACTTTTCTGATTTTGTTGGACTTGGTGTTATAGCTGAGCCTTCGTCTGTAGGTAATCCTTTGCACCATTATAATGTGGTCGAAAATATATTTATTAAATAATACAAAAATCAAAAATAAATACGTCACACAAATTTACGCACAGCCAGCGAAGATTTTTTGATTTAGCTCGGGGTCGTCAGCGTTCGCTTGCTTTATACGATTTCACTCGCGTTCTGTTTCATCAGCCGATCTTTTAGTATTGTTATCTGCTTTTGATGGTCGATTTAGCTTTAGTGCAATTTTCGTTAGTACTACTTGCATTTTACGGCGTACTGCGTTTGCTCGTTTGACCCTCCGCTCTTTATAATTTTGCTGTATTTGCCTTGAAGCATGTCCAACTGTGTCTATAACTCGAATATGCGCTGATGCTGCATCTCAAGCACTTAGTTATCGCTGTTGTTTTAGAACACTATCCTCTTATAGCCAGCCAGTTCTTTGGCAGTTTTAGCCTGTCTATCCTTGAGTTGTTAAACCTCTCTCTTGAGGAGGTCATTCTGCCTGGCCAGCGTCGAATTGAGCTGGCGCAGGTGTTGCACTTCTGCTTGCGATATTTCCTTATCAATACTCTTCTCCATAACTTCAAAAATATTATAAACATGCCACAGAACAATCATGAGCTTTCCCGAATGTAGAGGATGTTGTTACATCGGATGAGAATCTCACCCAGCTCGCCGCGACTTTCGCCGTTAACCACTTATTCCGCGTTTGTTAACTATATAGATCATTTCTTACAAGCAGGTTCATGTACTCGTCTTTGGACTGCAAGATTCCTCTGAGTTCCCATCCCCACTTGAGCATGACACTGATGACCTTTCCGTGCAGATCATGTAGGAAGGGTTACGGGTTTTCCATCTGTAGCTGTATAAGTGCGCAATTACCGAGGTCGACATCTTCTCTTATAACTCACTAAATATTATCAAGCATCAACTTGGCCAAATCATCATTTTTTTAACATCATGTACCGCCAGTAAATGTTGTATATCACACACTACTCGTGAGTTACCGCTGCGAAGGAGTTCGGGTAACTTGTCCAAAATATTCGTGTTACCTATTAGGCTAATTCGATTCGCCATTTCACCTATTTACGCATTGTGTCGAATACTACGATTTCGCTGCTATTGAGAAGCACTAAGGCACAGCCCTCTCGGCTGAACTTAGCCATTTTTTCCTCCTCCAATGAGAATTTGGGCAGATCCACACAAAGGACCTGATCATTCCTAAAATATTTTTTAAACTGAATTAAGAGGTGATTACGTTGAAAAAGCTAAAGCAGGACTTTACCTGCGTGTTCCACCAACGAATAGTGCCATCGTAGGAGTAAGAAGTAAATATTCCATCGTCAATGACCATCAAGTTGTAGATATTCATGACGTGGCCCACAAACACGTGCAGCTTTTGTATACCATTCTCCGAGTGCACATCGTAGATACGCACTCTATTGTCAAAACCAGCCAGAATTAACTTTTTACCCACGATGTCGCCGCGGTTCACAGGAATTTGGTAGCGACGCACTTTATCTTTATTCCAAAAGAGGATTAACTCATCTTAGTCTCCAGTAACCAAAATAGAGTTGATTACTAAACCCATTCTCAAAGCCCTTTTGTGATAGTTCGAATGCTGTACTACAATGTTCAGAGTATCTCTTTCAATGAGAAGGCAGCTTGATTGATAACCGATAAAGATGGATGTGGGTTGCAGGTGGAGAAAAGCAACAGACAGAGCTTTTGGTTTAATGGTGAAATGAAGCACATCAGGAGCAGAGACCAACCGAATGCTGCCATCTGATTCTCCAATGAGCCAGCAACCATCGATAAAATTGCTGACTGCAGTAATAAACTCATCTCTTTGCGAAGTAAAAATGTACTATTCAGAGTGAGCATTGATCCTTGATGATCGATCTTAGCTTTGCCTCACTCCATTCAAGTAAAGGAAAATTGTTTTGATGTCTTCCTTGTCCTGAAAGAAAAACGTGCTCTTTATTGTTTCGCCAATACGGTACATCTTCTCAAGACTCACTTTTTTCTATTGCTAGTTTAGGCGATACTCATTGAGGTTTTCTATTAGCTATCGACCCAAAGTGACATACTGTGTGACCTATTCATTAAATTCCTCCCTTTCGTCAGTCAGACAAATTTAGTTTGGCACGCAAATGCCTTAAAAGTATCGAATGAAATCGCTAAAATCAATATTCCTTGTAATAAAATTGCCTTCTGCATCCAGGCTGCGCAATTCTCTCGCTTCTTAGTCTAGATGGCACCATACTAAAGGAATGGGCGTCCTAAAGGTCTTAAGAATGAGTCCATTTGAGTAATTCCAAATCCTGATTGCGTGTTTAGTGAAGTGCACAACCAATTTTTTGCTGCTGTTTGTAAAAAAACCCTATATTTTGGGAGCCTAATCAATTTAGATATTCCTCAGTAGAACTTTATCCTTGAGATTCCAAATCTAAAATTTTTAGGATGTGTGAGCGATGAGTAGATGCGAAGTCAATGAGACTTCCAAAATGTTGAAGTTTACGATCATGGCGCTTGTTTTGATCATAAATAGTTGTTTGGCTGTTTAAATTCGATGGAATGTAATGGCTCTTTCATAACTGTAGCCAATGCAAGTATTTCTGTCGTAATATGCCAAGTTCCTAATGATAAATTTTTGCCCGATGTTAATGACCTTGTGAATGTTTTTAGTGGTAAGGTTGATCAGCTTAATGGTAAACTCACTTGAACCAACACCGAGCACTTCACTTTTTTGGTCAAAGCAGAGAGTTGTAATTGCACTGCCGTAGTCGCCGATCTACATGTAAATTTCGCATTGAGTCATGGGTTTTATCTTGAAAATGCAGAGATAGGAGTTATCAGACATGCTTAGATAGGTATTTGTGGAGTCAACTGCGCTGTAGGCCTGCCTTCCATCATATTGGGCCGGCTCTTTCAAGCTTTTGATGGTTATAAAAGTATGCGACTTAATATCTTCAGTGGTTTTATAGGCATAGAATACATTTTGTCCTCTCAAACGAGCCACGTAATAGTTTTCTATGATATAAGCCTAATCGAATTTAAGTCCATATATATGGTATTTCTTCATATAGCAGTATTCTTTTGGCTTCTTAAACTTTTATAGAGTCTAGATTATGTTAGACAGGACTTCTATCTATTTTTGTTTTGATAGTTTGGGGTTGAAGTTATATGTTTTGAATGGTTACTTCAACAGAGGCAGCATTACTAAATTGGATATCAGCATGTAGTAGTTTCTTTTCCTTGACTATTGCTGTAGCATCAGATCTTTATTGAGACGTTTATCATCAATTATTCTCTTCATGCGCTTGAAGTGACTGAAGTTAAATTGAGCCGTTAGGTTCAAAGGATTACTGTTAACGCTCTTCATCCACGCCTTTTAGCATTCCGCTTAATTTCCCGAAAGATACAGTCCCACTGCTTTATTGTTAAGCAAATCCGACTCATACTTTTCCTAATCAAAGAATCGACACCACAGCAGATCTTCTGCATTCTTAAAATTCTGAGCATAAAAATCAAGAATTTCAGGAACCAAATCAACTAGATTCTTTCTTTCATCAGGTTTGGGAATGAGCAGTTCCACTATTTTTTATAACATAAAGGTGGTTGTTTATTTATTGCAGTTTGACTATGAATGCTTGTTCAGTAATTATTTGTAGTTTACTCTATCGCCTCTCCCCCAAAATCGATTTGTCAGCAACAGCTCCAGAGCAATAAGGCCAAGCTGATAGCAATCCGATTTACTAGATAGGGCTGGTAACAATTTCATCGACTGGAGGTAACTACCATCTTTGGCCCTTTCCTTCAGACTATCGAAGATATAGCCTTGCTAACTCGACCAATATTAAGGAGATCCTCCGACACAAAAGTTCTTGGTCATTTTACTCATGACTAAGTTGGCACTACACATGTTTCCAATTTTGAGTATCCTGTCATTCTCGACATAGATGTTATCAGGGATTAGTGATTGATGAATGAGACCTCTTTTGTGAATGTAATTAAGTCCAACTGCCATCTGCAAAAAACAATTTAGCACCCGTTTTGAATTGAGATATTTGTTCTTATCTGCGAAAAAACCCTATAAAATCCAGTCCCTCAGGGTTCTTCCTTTCAATTTTTAGAGGAAGATCATGAGTTTACCGTGTGATTGTTAAATCTTAAATGCCTGGGCCACATGCATGTGGTATCCGACTTAAACCCAATCCTTTATTTTATCTTTTAAAATTTATTATTCCTCTTTACCTGATATCTTTCGAAACTCTTAAAGTGTAAGGATAGTGTACTCTTCTTTCAAGACAGGATTTGCAGGCGAATACAGGCGATAGAGTGGATGTTTTTTGATGGGAATTCCATCGGTACTTTAAGTGCTAGAAGTCTGATTAAGAGTTGGCATACTGTTTTGGCCATCTTCTTCTTTTGATTGGCCTGACTACTCTGTGGTTAGTAATCTTCTTAGTACTAAAATTGTTGTGCTCAATAATGAGAGTGGTACATATCATGGCAACATTTTCACCCAGAGACGCATTCAACTTATTGCTGCTCTTCAATCCTATTTTCGGAAAGAGTTTGAAGATATTGACTGTAGCTGTTTGAGGGCATATTTACGTTTTATTTTCTGCTCATAAAACTCTTATGTTGAATCTGAAATGGCTTCGACGGTGGCCAAAGCTGGAAAGCCTACCAAATATGCTCCCTCATGCGTGAGCAAGACTAGATATCACTAATTTTACCATTTGAGATATTGGGAGGTCTATTGTTATTATACATTATTTATTCATGAAGTTCCATAAAATCAATCATCATTAGGTGAAGCTGAATAAATTAAAAGTATTGAACCTATAGGATAAACGAAATCGCTCAAATGCTAATGAGTCAAAGAGTATTGATAAATAAATTTACCCTTTATTTCATGAGTATATTCGATCATAGATTACTACTTTTGCATCTGCCTGAGTCTAAAAAGCTGATGATGAGTTCATCACTTCAATTTAATTATTGGGAGTGAGAAAACAAAAAAATTGCAAATAAATTTATAATTCATTTTATTAGAACCACCTATTTTTCATTTTTTAACGCAATATTAATAGATATACTTGTCAGTCTCATCCTTCGAGAATATCTCAACGGTAGCCAACGTTTATCACCACCTTCTTTCAAATTTTACACTCCCGTACGTTATTTTATAATTTTATATTAACTCTGTCAAAATGGGAAATGGACTCTTTCAAATCCCCCAAAACATTGGTAAATAGTGGATTGACCTCACCCGAGACAATAAGAAACTGTTCATTAACAAGATAACGAATTAAGAATTTTAGTTGATTGATATTTCCAAGAAAGAGTTTAGACAGCATTTTAAAAGTCTTGTGTAGAGGTCTACCTACGCAATTCCAAAGACACCAAAAATAATTTTGCTAAAAACCATCAAGGGAAAGATGTGTTTGCTCGCTCAATGCTATAGTGAACCTCTCTCAAAATTTGCTTCAACAATTCTCGTTGTTACTGATTTATTGTAGTTCCTTCGAGAGATGATGAAAGTGATAGGCAGCCTCTACAAAAAATACGGTGCCTTTACTCTTACTGAAGGTATGGTAGGCATAAATAAAAGCATGTAGCTGATGATATGGATTAATGAGATAAGGTATAAAACAGAAGTCCAGTATTAACTTTAAAGCTGTGAGTTTCCAGAGCAGAAAATGATTTCTCAGACCATATCGATGATTAAAAAATTATCCTCTTTTCCTTTAAATTACGAATGTCTGGCTAATCCCTCTCATCATTTCACTCCTTTTATTTGCTCGCTAACTGAACTGATCAATCAAATTAAAAATACAAAAAAACCCGCCTATCATGTGTAGGCATTTAAGAAGGTCTCTCCATCTAAAAAAAGCAGGCCTTTTCAGAGTATTGAAGCGTCAACGATTAAAAAATAAATGATCATGTCAGAGTAAATGCCAAAGGAAAGCAGAATTCCCAATTTTATTAAGATCAAAAAGAATAAAACGATATTACTCAGTAGTCTTAGACACCGTCGAGCAGTTTCCATTAACCAATCTAACTGTTTTTTGTCCAAACTAAGCAGGAAAACTACCTTATCTCCAGGGTTAAATTTCAAATCCCTTGACAAATTTAAGAGTCCAAGAGAAGCAGTGAGTCCAAGGGGTCGATTTTAGACCAATCCTAACAGCAAGCCCAAAGATTATCGATCTACATATCAAGTCGGATAGACAAACTCACCCTTAACTGCTTCAGGAGTATCGAGTAGTCATAGGATGAAAAGGGTGACTATGGGTGGCAAATAGACTTTTAAACTTAATCTTAAAGAGCTACCGAAGACTATTAAATAATTTCAACCCAGCAGTACGACTGGAGTATCAACTCCAAAGGATCAAAGCTTTCTCTTCAGATCTGCCAACAAGTTGCCCTAAAATTTGAAAAAAAATCTGCCCCTTGTTTCTCTTTGTCCGAACACCAGCTAATCAAAATATTTTACAGATGAGGACAAAAAGCAATAAAGACGAGAGGGAGAGTCAGGGAAGCATAAGTTTAATTCTAAAACAATCGAATAGTAGCTGTGCTAAATGTTTTCAAATCCTCCGAAAAGTCCTCGGACTAACTTCGAAACTTGTAGCGAGGGTTTATAACTCATGTAGTAATTTGGAAAACTTATGAACTTCAATTGATTTTTTTAATTACGACTATCTGACCATTTGTACAATTATGGGCATTCCTCTGACTTGAGGGTCTTTTTATTTAAATTAAACGTTGCTCTTTGAATAATATATTCGTTAATTAGATAGTTATAATTTAAAAATAACCAGCATGCAAAAACAATTTCACCCCATTACTCCCCAGAAGATGACTCACTCACATTTCAATACTCTTGAAGATCATCTCCTCAAATAGCTCTCTCCACTCATGTTGACTGTCTTCTCCTCCAGCCAGGGAAAGATGACTAAACTTTAAATGCTGCAATCGCCCCTTCCAGCCAATAAGGATCTCTTTTCTCAGCTGTTGGGAAGTTAACTCAAAAATACAAACGAGGACTGCCTGCGCAACTACTAAATCTTAGAGGAGGAAAGTTACGAGAACGTCGATGATGTCATTCTTAACAACTACGCCTCATAACAAGAGTCTAGTCCCTAAGATTAAAATGATGAGGAGTATGATTAAAACGGAGTCAAAAAGCGTAAAAGAAAGAGCACAGCTCAAATTAAAATACTGAAGATGGAGCTGGAAGTTGAGGGAAACTGGAGTAAATAAAAAATAGTATAAATGTCAGAAATCACGGGTTTGTCACAGTCCCAAGTCTATAAGTGGTGGTGGGATCAGAAAAAAAAGAACGCCAAGAACTAGAGAGAATCCTTGTCAAGAATGATTAACAAGCGTAAACCAATTCGTAAGGATCTCGTCAGAAGGCCCTTCTACCAATAAAATAAGCTCAACTAGCATTTCTATGATTTATAAGAAGATGCAGCTCATACAAAAGCTAAACTCATAGGATAGATAGACGAAGTTCCAGAAACTGAGAAGAAAATAAACAAACGTTTAGTCTTTTTTTGAGCGTGATTTTAATCTAACTTGCATTATTGTTCTCCTTTCTTCAGGCCTAGCTTAATAAAGACCTCTTTTTATTGTACTGTCTAATATGCAAGCGATCAATAATAACAACAGGATCAACTTTTTTAGATATTTTTTTAGATCATTTTACGAAGCTAAAGTCAAAGCCAATTTTGTTTTGGATAAACATTATACCTGAGCGAATGTGAGTATAATGAGTTGCTAAACCAGATAAAATTTATATACTAATTAATGCCATACCCTAGTTTATATATTTATTCCACTTCAAGAATATCCAACAGTCCACACATGGATTTGCTTCAATCAAAGTTAGTCTTCATGAAGGATCTGCAAATTTAGTACCAGAGTTCTATGCACTCTGTCGAGTTCATCCGCGACAATTATTAAGTCATGCTCGATCACATCGAGAGTTAAATCACCAGAAGAAGTCAGGAAAAAAACAAATTTGTCACTAAAATTGGAGTGTCGCTCAGGGAACTTATACTTTAACACTATAATTCGCTTGTCAAGCATGTACCGTTATCATTATGCAGATACATTTGTCATACTGCCAGAGCGAAGAAATTTACATTCATCTGCTTGAACAGCAACAGTCACTTCATGAAACTATCAGTCATGTATTTCTTTTTACATTTAGGCTGAACCTCTTTTACGGGATATGTAAAGTTTGACTGTGTTCACTAGTGAAAAAACACTGAAATATACCAGCTTGAAAACAGCCATATCCAAGTAGGAACAAATAATTAGAGAAAACAGAGAGTTAAAAGAAGTAGTGTATGATCAAAACTACCAAATGAACATCAAGGAGACCAGTAAGAGAAATCGCAAGACTTAGGGTGAAAAACAGAGAAGGTATAGACTTAACTTAATGCTGATTGATAAACTCGGAAATCAAGGATTGGTGGAAGTTGGAGAGAAAATTTGGAAGGCACAGGTGGAAGAGTTGAACTATATCATGGATTAGTGTTTAAATTCAGTAGCAGATTTAGCCTACATCAAAACAAAATTAAAACTTAAGACAAAAAGCAAAAGTTTTAACATCAGTGCCAATAATACCCCCATCAACAATAGCAAACCATCAGATTCAATAGAACACTATAAATCATTGGGAATAGAATCTGCACTCGGGGAAAAAGAACAATTAAACAATAGCTAAATTAATTTAATGTGCGATGAGGATCTTAACGAGATGATGGTGATATCAAAAAGCAATAGTCTGATTTTTGGGGATCTGCAGAGGATCACAGAAAGAGATTAGAATCTCTAAAGCGACTAAAGTTCCCCGCGAGCTATGTTGAGAGAGTCCACTGTCTGGGCTCATTGATAAGTATCAATTATTGATTATCCTAGTATATTCTAAATAATTGATAATTAGTTAAAGATAAAATAAAAACATCAGAAATATTGCATTTCTTAATTATTGACTCAGAAGCCTGCTTTGTTCATCCTTCTGCTTTGGTTTTCTTTCTAGTCCTCTGAAGTTTCACTTTCAGGCTTCTTCTTTAGCAACTTCTACTTCGATTACAGCATCTAGTTGTGCACCAAATCAAATTTTACAGTTTAGTACAACTTTAAACACACTGAACTTATTATACACGATTTTCTATGCATGCGTTGATTGGGTTATTTATGGCTCGTAAGCGTTTCAAATTTATTTTTTATGTCTTTGGTCTTCAAAGATTTTTTTAGTTAGTGATTCGCACAGTGGAGAGCTAGGTTGTCAAATTGGAGTCTTTCACTGAAGGATTAGAGTCTTACAATATTTTAGGAATCTACTCTTGAGCACAGCTGACTTTCACAAATATTTCTCAAATGACTTAGGCAAAAATACTCACTTAGCGAGCTTAACTCCATCCATGACTCAAGACTAAAGTTATGGGGTATCACAACGACTCCAATCATTAAGTAGTTGATTAAAATATCACAAGGTATGACACTCCACTTGTGTTGACTGAAATCAAGGACGATTTTTTATGAAAAATTGCCAGAGAGTGCATGTTGAAAGAAAACACTGCCTAAACAAAGGAGAGACTTATTGGCTCTGATTTCGCTTTTTTATTTGATTTTTATAGTGCAATCTGCGGACCAATGATTCCTTCTGCTATGGATGAAATTTGAAAACTACTCAAATGGTAAAGTAATAACAGGTTCAACCGTTTTTTATATGGAAAAGCTTGCTAGCTTTAGAGCGTTCCTTCCATTCTCTTCCTCTTCGGGAACAGTGGAATTCATGAACATTTTTCTATTATAATTTTCTGTAAAGGCAATTCCATATTTTTTATGGATGCAATCAGCTTAAAAAGTGCCATATCCTCTATAGAGACAGGTCATAAGATTTGTCAACATCTCCAAGTCATATTTCATATTAATATCTTTCAAATATCCATTGAATTCCCCATAAGTTTTGAAGTATCTGGTGAGTAATCCACTGTGTATATTCATTTTCTATCCCTTTTTGGTGAATATGAATCCATCAGACAGAGTTTTATTATTTACATAGTTCTTATAGAGTTATTACAAACTGAGAGTGCTATCGATCTTGTTGACCAGTTCGAAGACGTTAATATAGTACAGATCGTTGAAATATTCACCGTTGAATCCTCCAAAAATTATCAAACAGCTGCCAACAAAACCAGCACAATGTCTCCTCCGTGCTTTTGGTGCTTCATTAGAAGTGTTTCCCAATTTTAAAACCTTAAGAGTGTTGTTTTGAGGATCAAACACTTGAATATCGTTAAGATCGTTGCTAAATCTTCCTGCAAAAATGTAAACTTTATTGTCGTAGACTGTTGAAGAGTGACCCCATCTAGTGATGTAAGAAATATCCTTAGGTTTCCGCTCTGTCCAAATCAAGTCCTTAGTTGATCCAGTCTCAAGAAGAGGGGTTAAATCAAGTGAGTAAATGTCGCTTAGACATCGATACTTGGCATAGCAGCCAGCAATAATAAACATCTCGTTTCCAATCAAGCAGGAAGAATGGAAACGGCGAGCGCAGGGCTTGGTTGAATTTGTCTAAAATTTCGCTTCTGTCCATCTCAGACTTTAGAAACTGAATATCCAGAGGTCCTAAAGATCACCAATTCCTTCGCCTCCAAATACCACCAAGTATGGAAATTTCAGTTATGCAGTATGATATGTTCTTTCCCAGGGTCCAGGCTAGTTTTCTTTGGGTAGTATCTCGATCCATTTTTTGGTATTCCAATCGAGTACACTGACAGCATTGAACCTTTGTTTATTGGGTCCTCCACCGCCGAATATAACAATGTTATTATTGACGGGATCGTAGTTCATGGAGCAGTTCGAACGCTGTGCCGGTTTATCGCCCGTAGTGGTGACTTCTTGCCATTTCATAGTGGTTGAGTTGTACGTCCAGAGATCGTTCATGTAGTTGGAATCTAACTATTTGATAAAATACCTGCATATCCTCCAAAAAAGACGATCTATTACCCGATGACGCAGCACGTATGCCCCCATCTAGATGACGGTTTAGTGCCGTTCTGATCTATTTTTTTCCAGGTTGGCTTATCCATGTAGGTTACGATAGAAATTATGAATCAACGAATTTATTATATAATGGAATAGCTTGCACCTCCTTAATATCATAGGTTTATTATTTAGAATTGACAGATTCTGAGTTTCATACCAAAATTATTATTCAACTTAAAATCACTTTCTACTGGAATACCATATTATTTATTTTATATACTTATATCTTGTATTATTCTCTTATCATATACTGATAGTTATACATCCCACCGTTTTTGGTCAGAATCAGATACTCTTGGAATCATAGCATAAAAAAGGCAAGTCAAGTGAGGGTTTGCAACATAAAATGCCCAACCTTTGTCAACACAATTAACTATACTTGTAACAAATTCATATTAGTCTAGAATAATGGTATTTAATCAGTATCGCTTCGTGTTTTTTTGGTCCCTTATCTTCATGAAAGCGCGCCATAATCGAGGATACTGTACGATGATTTTTTCTAACAATCCGAAAGCCACTTGATTTTATGCATTCTTCAAATTTGCTGATTTTCCTTGACTACTAAATTGCTTGGGAGCGTACGCAGTATAGAAATTGTTTAAAGTCAGCAGCCCCCTTATACAATAAAATTACTCCTTTTTCCTGCGCTGGTATTATGGATAAGCTATTTTTAACTGCTGGCATAAAAGATTTAACTATAATTTTGGACATGAAACTTTGTTTAGGTAAATAGCAATTTCCTGAGAAGGCACTTAGATAGTAACATCAGAAGATACAAAAGATTGAAGGAAAAAATCTTGCTTTAAATATATTGCTTTTTGCTAGCTATTCAAGGAAATTGCGCTCTCATTGATACGGTTTTCCTTCTCCAATGTAGTTTATATATCATTTTCGAGTGAAGCAGAATATTTCCCATCCATCTTAGTGAATTTAGTTTGATAAAAGGCTTATTTGATCATCACAGTCATCTCGGGTCTGATTTTCGTTTATTAATCCTGCCATCTTTCTTCGATATAAATTTTGCTCATCATCATCAACAGCTGGTCGCTGTCATGTAGAATTAATTCCGCACAGATGAGTTGAATCAATTCTTCAATTTGTAATGAATATTGAGTGGTATCAATATGTTCGAGGTAAACAATTTTGTAGTAGAGAGTATTGAGATAATGCTTACCGATGTCCTTGCGAACATCATCAATGTGGGTGGAGTAGTTCATGGTGATGAGTGACTTGAAATGCGGATATTTCATCATTGGCTCTCCTACAAGATTGGCGATTATATAAATAGAGTGGTTAAGTCAATTATTGCGCACATAATGATAAATACTTCTAATGATAAAATCAATAAGTAATTGTATTTAAGAAGCTTTTTATACACGTTTGTTTACCATCATTAGAAATATCTTTACAAAGAATGGACCAGCTATCATTATCTTCTGATCATTAGAATCCAAATGGATTACTTGAACCTCATGGATAATAATTACAATCTTAAATACAAAAAGTGGAATCATTGAATAGAAACGAAACAGTAGAAAATAGTCAAAGCAATAAGCTTCAAAAATTGAATTTAAGAGAGGAGATTTAAGCAGGTTAAATAGTGGAAGATGTGGAGCCCGAAACATAACAAGATCAAAATATTTAGTAATAGAATCAACTGAGCTCATTCACTCCAAATTTTGGCCCTGTACCCATGTAAATTGAAGAGCCTCAACTCCCTCCAATCATTAATACCAGTCTCCCGATCGAACAATAAATAAGTTAAAATAAATGCATGAAAGCCCCTCCTCAAAGTTGCAATAGTGAGTAGGTAAAGCCAATATGTTTAAACGAAATAAAATAAAGAATCGTAAAAATAATTCCCCATAAGGCAGGCTAAATTGAAGATATGAGTATGTAACAAATTTGTGATCTCTATGAAATGATTAAGGATGAACAAACACACTTCAAAATTAAAGCATGTTCTCAATAATGTCATGGCAATTCATTAATCGGCTCACAGGTGGCTAATCCTCATTAAATCCAATAAACCTAAGGTCGAACTCAAATAAAAGAGAATGCCAACCCCTTTGAAGCCTCGATACAATAGATAAAGTAGCCAGCTAAATAAAAAAATTATACAGAGCAGGCGTTTGCCCTTCCTATTCGAAAGATACCAGCAGAATAGAAGAATATTGATGCAGCTAAATAATATCCTGCTGATTTCCAAATGAAAAACTAACTGCTTGATTTGATTCCATAGTTACGATCGGAATTAAATGAAATGGGCACTCAAAAAGACCTATGATTTGGCTTTATAATAAAAAAAGAAGATAAAACCATTCAGTAGCGAGAACCATATGAGAGGAGAAATAGATTAAAATGAGTTGCATCATCAGAATACTGTTCAAAAGAGTTAGCCCAACGCCATGGAAGTATAAAACTTAAAATCAGTTGAACCAGTTGACTATAATAGTCAGCAAATTATTAAAGCAGTTTAACCAAATTAGTAAACTAAAATCAATTCAAATTTAGAAATCAATTTGCAACTCTAAAGCTCAGCTGTTGACAAAAAAGACACCACCACTAATGAGTTATGCAATGAATAAAAGAATGTCAATGTGGATGAAATTCTGAAAGCAGTGGCAGCAAAGTATCCTGCTCTATAAAAAACATTTAAAACACTCAGTAAGGGGGATATTATCAGTGCCTATGATAAAGTCATCAATGACGAAAAAAATAGACAGAACTTGTCACTTTAGAATATTACCACTTCCAATACCACTTCCAATACTCTATCGCATAACATTCAATAAACTCAGATATAGAAGGAGCAGATATCAGGACACAAATAATCAACTGCGTAAAAAGAGAGCAATACAGAAGCTCATTTAAATCAGCATAAAATTATTGGCCCAAACAAAACATTAAATGGAGAGAATGAACCTTCAAAGAAAAATAATGGCATAGAAGGCACAGTTATTGAAAATTCTCAGCTGCGAAAAGTTCAATCGATTTAATATTAGACTGAGCCAAACTTAAAAAGATCCCATGATACCATGATGTCAACTAATGTCTCCAAGACAAGAAGAAATGGATAATTAGCTCGATTAGCCTAATAAAAACCATCTAAAATGTAGTAAAGGAAAAGACTGGGCAAATTAAGGATTTCTGAGCTTCGAAAAAAGTTGATTGCAAAATCACCAGAACTAAAAAATAAAATCATGCAGTTGACTGACCAACAAATGGAAAGAATATTTATGGACTGTATGAATAAATAGGAGGACTCCAAAAAGACTGTGCAAATAAACAGCAAACAATCAATGCAGAATTATAATAACGGTCACTCTTCGGAAACTATCACTCAGAAGGAATTGTTTAAAGATAAGACTGATAAATCATCCACTGAGTTAATTGAAATGTCAACTCAGGTCAAGAAGAAGAGGTGCAGGACAATGGTGCTGATGCACACAGAGTAGGATTACTCAGACG
>Ga0302186_10000325_pt1 | contig 43530 bp, 57 predicted proteins | sample II_Bog_E1_2_FD_198782 | JGI IMG/M metagenome (GOLD analysis project Ga0302186, IMG submission 198782) | Peat permafrost microbial communities from Stordalen Mire near Abisko, Sweden - II_Bog_E1_1 | ecosystem: Environmental > Terrestrial > Soil > Wetlands > Peat | place: Sweden: Abisko... | reverse complement strand
TTTCTAAAAAAAAAAAAAAAATTATCTTTATGTGGTATTTTCGAAAAACATGAAAAAAAAAATTTCAAAATTTTGCTCTAAAAAATTGTCTCTGTTTAATCAAATAATTTTTTATGAGTAAAATTGATTTTGCAAAAGAGTTCCCACTCAGTCACAAAGGTGTGATCCAAATGCTCAAAGCCAAAATCCGAATCTTAACTCCTCCCCCTTCTCATTTAAAGACCCCAAGTTCCACTTCCCCTGGTAAAACAACCCCCAAATTTACTACTTCAATTGAGAAAACTCCTGACTACCATAAACAAAATAGGAGAATCACTGGAATGTACAAAGCAAATAAAAGGGCCAAATCTGCTTTACACACAGGAACCTCCAAAGAAAGTTCAAGAAATACTTCCAGAAGTAAAGGATATTCCATTTATAGTAAATTCTTTTTTTAATGAAATGTTTTCATTATATATAAATTTGAGAGAAGAAAGAAAGTCCTTATGCCAAAATTGCAATGAGTCTGTTTAAATTTGATGAAGTGAGCATTTTTATAAAGGAAATCAATTATGATATCATGAACAATGACATAACAGAGCTCACGATTAGTATTAGATGAAAAATATTAAAATATATCATTTCTCCATAGATTTCCTCAGGTTCACTAACACTTTAATATATCGACTCAATAACAAAAACTCATTCGCTATGTTAATTAAGTTTATTTTTCTCTTCGGTAATATGAAATTTATCATGAAAAGACTTCATTTATTTTGTTAGGACAATATTTTTATCAAATAGAGGAAATTTCTCATTCTACATTTATTTTCATAAAATTGGTAATTTTGGATAAAATTTTTATTATATATATTTTTTTTATAAGTTATCAATATGTGATGTCCTCAAAATTTTTCATCTTAATGGGAATATTTTTCTCTATTTGGGGAAAATTTCCCAAAAAGAAAAAAATCATGAATTCGCAATCAAATTCTATAAGAAGTCATTGCAATACGCGTGGCTTTTCAATGAGTTCATCAAAGAAATAGAAATTTACGATCATATAGGCATCTGTTACTATCATTTGGGTGAAATGCAAAAAGCGCACAAATTTCATGAAAAGTCTAAAATAACTAAAAAATCATTAAATAAAAGTAAAAAGGTCAGTCCAAGGACAATTTGAGCCCAAAATCTCGATTTTTCGCAAGACAAACGAAGAAAATTTAAGGAAAGAGCTCGAAGGAAAAGAAATGACTCATCAAAGAAGCTTAATGGATTTAAAATCTTTGATTTCTTCAAAACTTTTCTTGAATGGTGAAAAGGAGGAACCAGATATCATAAAGTACTTGGAAATTCAATTATCAATGAGTAAATCTATGATTGCCTTTTATTTAAACTGTGGAGAATTTCACGATCTCGATGATTTTTACGATACTGGTTGTTATTTACTTTAGAAATTAAAAAAATGGTTTGTTGTAGTAATGGAAGAAAAAGAAACCTTTTCTGATTTTAAGAACCTTCAAAAAAAAGAAGTATAATTTTATTATTTTTAAAAATTAATGTTATTTTAAGAAAATTCATTATTTGCATGAGAAAACAGAAAAGAAAATCCAAGTTTTAAACATTCAAGGAAAAAATAGTCAAAAGAAATGGATTGATGACACTTATAAGCACACATTTGTTAAAAACTCGAAAAAATTAGAAAAATGGAATTTTTCTATTTTTATGAAAAAATTACATAATGAAGATGAAAAGATGCATGACAAAAAAGAAAGATCCTTTGCAGAGTTGTATGAAACCAAAAGAGTCAAATTTCAAGAAAATTTAAAAAATCTATTTAAAATTAATAATTTTGTATAATTTAATTATTCTTCTTTTGTTTTGACATAAATTTTTTTTTTAATTTTAAATCCTTAATCCTAACTATAAAAATGGGGAGATCTCCTCGGAATGTCTATAGAAATCATAGAGCTTCAATGCCAACTAATATAATGCCTAGGACAGATCCGAAAAAAAACATAAAAATTACCAAATCAATAAAACTTCATCGGAGCTTCACTGAAAATGATCTTAATCACCCTTTAATCATAAAAAAAAATCAGGAAGTTACCCCAATGGCAAGAAAATTAAGTAAGGCTCATTCCTCAAAGGGTCTCACAGAAAAACCACGAGAAACTCATATAAAAAAATACAAATTGAAAAAAAAGACCTTTACTGAAATGAAGGAGCTTTTGAAGGATTTCACTCTTTTTTATAAAGAGTTGAAAAAATTGGTTGCCAATGTAATTTTTTTGCATTGATCATGAATTTATAAAGAATTTAGAAATATTATAAAGAGGCTTATTATTGTTGTGAGATGTTTTTTCCTCATCGAATGGAATTTGATATTTTGAATGAAATCAGGATTCTAAGAATCGCTTTTCTTGTTATCAGGAAAATTGAAACCGAATCAATAACAGGACAAAAATTGCATCCCAATATTTTCACTATTAATAATTTGAATGAGATTTCTGATAAATTATTGGCTTATTGGTTCAAATTCCTCACAACATGTGTGAATGTAAATTTAAATACATCCGAATTCCATCCAGTTCTTGTCGATGAACCCAACAAATATCCTTCCTTATTCGATAAAGATAAAGGAGAAGAATCCTTTGAGGAAGAAGAAGAAGTTGTGAAAAATGAAATAATTGCTGGCAAGATTCAGAATCAAAAAAAAAAAAAAAAACAACATTTGGGGAAATTTTTTATCAAGGAAAAGTGTGCAACAAACGTTAAAGATCAAAGTGTTAAAGAATGAAAGCTCTCAAGATATTATGATGTATACGTTCAAATCCAAGGGAAATATACTCAAGTCCTATTTATCTGATCAGACAAAAAAGGAAAAAAATTTTCAGATGCCAGAATATACAGAATTAGCGAAATGTTTAGAAAAAATCGCTCCGAATTTAAATTGTATAAACATTTTCTATTCAATTTACTAATAATTTTAATGACTTTGTCAATAAAAACGATGTTAATTAAATAGATAGATACATGATAGATGAATATATTTACAATATCCTCAATATGATGCTTACTCAATCAGAGATTCTTTCAAAGGAACGATCTTTTAAACTTTCTTACCTTTATCTGAAGAAAGCTTATGAAATATGCCAAGTTTTCCAATCTTCAAAGGTAATTTTTATATTTTATTCAAAAAATATTAGAAATTACATTAAAAAGAATCCAGATATAATTCATTCATGCATCAAATGTTATTTTTTATTTGCGAAATTTTTTTTCCAATTTAACAAGTAAATGATTTTTTGCGAAAACATTTAATTGTATGTGTTTTATTAGATTAAATGAGGCTCAACATATATATGATGAATCAATCAGTCTATTGAAATATGAATTTTCATTAAGGATGCATTTATCCCATAAATCAAAACATTCAAAGATTAAAATTGCAAGATGTGTAAGTTCATTTAATTTTAATCCATAAAATTTAATATACTATGCCAAAAGATAAAAAAAATCATCACTTTTTTGATTCTTCAATGCATGATGTATTCCACCAAAGAAAAAAGAAAAATCACTAAAGTTTTTGAAGCGATCAAGTTCTAAAAAAACTAAACATAATATAAAATATAGCTTCATTTAATTTTTTAAGATTAGCCTCCGGACTTGCAAAAAACTTCGTTTTTGTTCAAATTGACGAAATGAAAAAACTAGTAATGGTTTTGTTTAAGGAAATCTCGAAAAAGGTAAAAAGATATCGAAAAAAATCATTTTCCAGCCTTCAAAAAGTTTGAAGAATTTTTGGAAACGATTGGAGAAATTGAAAACATCGCAGCCTCCAAACTAAACTACAATGATGTGCTCAACAAGCCTTTGCCTAAAGCAAATTTAGAATCATTTAAACCGAAATTTTTTGATAAAATTGGAGTTATGGAAAAAATTGGTGAGAAGAGATTTATCCCGATAAAAGTCCATACAAATTCGGATCCAGCCATTGAAAAACTGAAGCGATTCTTTAGGGCAGACAAAAGAAAACGATCACTCCCGAAGAAATCTTTAAATGAAACTAATACAAAAACTTCCTTCTTCGAAAATACCCAAGCAGAAATCAAAACCAATTATAATGAAATTGAAAATGATCAAATCGGCTATATTAGCAAAAGCTTCCTCTGTTCGAAAAGAGAAAATAACAATTATTTTGAGCCATCGCTCGAATCTTTAAATTCAAATTTATGTGATATTAGAACAGTCCAGACCCAAGATAAAAAAATTACAACAACTGAGAAAAGTTTCAATAAAAAATTCATTAGAAATCTAGGTGAAGATTATTCCCCAAAGCTTCTAACCACCAAATCATGTAAATAAGAAAAAAAAATAAAACTCAAAGAAAAATTCTGTTAGATTTTAAAAATACTTATACATTTGAAAACGAAGAGGCTCCGAACAAGATTGAATATTTCCATAAAAATGAAATTGAAAATGACTTGAAATTCATGCAAAAGGATTTGCAAAACATGGTGGCTGAAAAAATTGCCAAGAATCAAAATAAAAATGATTTTCGGGGAAGAAAAAATCATGAAGAGTTAAAAAAGACTTTTTCCTAAATTGAAACTTATTTTAAAGGATAAAATTAGAAAATTTCGATAAAGAAATGAAACAAAACGCCTTCGATCAAAAGGAATTCGGTTTTTGTAAAAACATCCTCAAGCAAAAAAAATGGGAAAATCCGATAACAAAAAAGCTCACAATGAAAGTAATGACACAAATGAATAATGAATATTTTCGGAATGAGCAGATGAAGAAAGCAGATGTGAGCTTATAAACAAATTTTCTTTTAATTTTTTAATTGTAAGCTGACACTTTCCAAAATCAAAGCTGAAAAAAAAATCAAAGATCATCAAAAAAAGGAATATTTGGTTGAAATAGTGAAAAAACTCAACGATAACAAGCAAATCAGTGCCAAAGAAGAAGATTTTGTCAAAAGGATTGAAAACGAACGTAGTCAAAGTCTCCACATAAAAAAAAAAACCCAAAATCTCTCAGAAACATTCTCAAATGTCATACTAAAGCATAAAGACGCATTTAATTTGAAGAAATTGGCTGATCATCTTAAAAAAAAGCCCAATGAAAACGGTACGATTTCGACTCAATCAAAATCAAAAAATTCGAGTGGGTCGAAAAAAAAAGTTTCCATAGTGACAAAAAATTTCAATTCGCAATTGGGAATTTTCGGAATGCTTGTTTCAAACAAACAGTCTAATTTTTTCGAGTTGAAATCTGCCAAAACATTCGAAAAGTTAAAAAATGATAATGATGTCAATGATTTAAGGGAAAAGGTAACGGATCTTAATGAGAGGATGAAGGAGGAAATCCAGAAGGATTTGAAATATGGGGGATTGATGTACAAGAAGATAAATGGTCGTGGCCATGAAGAATTTGTGAAAGAGCGAAAAGATTTGAAGTAAATAAATAATTTTAATTTTATTTTTTAGAGAATTGCTTAGAATTGCTGAGAATCATAATTTATTATGCCGAACGACGTTCAACCCGACTGAATATATTTAAAAATTATAGTAATAAGACAATGTATTGATTTATTAAAGAAATTTACTTGAAAGAAATTTTTTCTTAATTATGGTAATTATAAAAAACTCGAAGGTTTTTTTAATTTTTTTTTATCAAAACAAATTTTATAACTTCGTCGGATTTATTGAAAAAGCAATAAAAATTTTTATATTTTTGGTTTTTATTGGGTTTTTCTTTTATTAAGAATATAAGATAGGTTTAAATTTCAAAATTCTGTTTATAAGAGACATTCTAAATAAAATATTAAATAAATGGAAAAAACAGAAACAGAGGAAGCTCCCTCAGAAATTTTTAAAATCCTTGATTGCATATGTATTATTACTTCGAATATTCTCCATTCTTAATATTTCAAGTGAAAACTGACAAGCAGCCGGAAATACTTCAAAAATCTGAAGATCTTAAAAATTTCATCAAAGCAAATAAGCCAGGGTTGCAAGTAATTTTTTTCTAAAAACAAAAAAACCCAGAGAATTTTTTAGTTTTTGGAGCTTGAATTCGATAAAATTTTTAACACCATTACCGATTTGGAAAAGCTCTTGGATCAATTGGCTTCTATTCTTGAATCTTGGCAAAAAGTGTCCCTAAATGTTTTGCCATACAAGGCCCTTTTTCGAGCATTTTTTAAAGTCCATGTAATTAAATTTGGTGTTCCACATGTTCTTTTAATTTTATCCATTTAGAAAATTAAAGAGTTGTCAGAAAATTCAGAGCCTTTGAAAACCAAAGCAAATGCCTTCGTGAAATCATCTTGGGAATTTCTGAATGTTGATGCTTATAATGATTTTTTCTTTGGCTTCGATGTCAATTGCATAGAAAAATCCACGTAGCTGAAATCTCAAAAATTTTTTTGTGTTTTACTAAAACTTGTAGGATAATGAAATTTATTGAAAAAAAAAAGACCCAACAAATTTTGGCTGAAGTTGTCAAAACGATAAATTTTTTTAATTTTTTCGATGAATTCAACAGGGAAAACATCACCATGGACATAATCAAGGCTTCTGAAGCCAAAAAAGATAAAGGCCAATTGGAGTTAGTCTATCGTCTCATTAAAGACCATCCCAAAGTCGATGATAGTCTCTTCATCAAAGTAAATTTGTGTTAAATTTGCTTGAAATATGATAAAAAAAAATTTAGTTCTTAATCAAAAGCCTTTGCACCAATCAAAATGTGACCTATAGTTCAAGAATCATACGAAAATATCATTGCGATATTAAAGAATATCCTGAAGTTCTTGAAAGAATGAAAAAAAAGGCACTACGTTATGTTTTCTGGGAAAAAGGTTGGGAAAGTTGCGAAGAAAGATTCTGCCTATATGATGAAATCTTGGGCTATTTAGTTGAAGAACTATTCCATAAAAAGAAATATCCTGAAGCTTGGTCACTCATTCAGAAATATAACCTTCTGCAAAAAGGGATGGTGACAAAAAAAGAAGCTTTGGAATTTTTTGAGAAAAACCAAAGTTTCCCGATTTTAATGAACCCCATTTGGGAAAAAGACTCCTTCAATCCGATCGAGGAAAATATCGGATCGGAAAAGCCTGGACATTACATAAATTTGCGAGATTTCGGATTAAATCAAGAGAATGTCTTTTATATTGATGATATAGAAAGCAAGGAATACCAAATGGCGAAATTTGAATTGGAAAATTCTCAAATAGTAATTATTTTTTGTATTTTGTATAAATCTCAACATTATTTAAATAGATAGGTCTTGATTCTGAATTTATGATGACCAGCACTTCTTTTGATCAGATGGGGATTGCGATTTTTCAAATTGCCAATGATAAGAACGGGTTTATTTTCAATATGGAGAAACTTTCCCTTGTACCTGAATTCCAAACGTTCTTTTTTGATCTTTTAACCAATAGAAACATCGTCAAAGTATTTATATTAACTCAAAAATCAAGAAATAATGAATAATAATGAACATAAATTTATAGATTGGCCACACGATTAGTGCAGATATAAAAATGATGAGCAAAAACCCAAATATATCTTTGGATAAAAAAGGGTCTCTCAACAATTATGTTGAAATCCCAAGTATCTTCAAAGCGCTTAACCCTGGAGACAAATATACATCCTTAGCTCATATTGCAGAAAAAATTCTCAGTTTCTTAATTTAGTGTTTTTTTACAAATCCAATAAATTTTTTATTAGATAAACCAATGTCCAAAGGTGATCAATGTTCCAATTGGAGCAAGAAGCCTCTAAGGAAATCCCAATTGCATTACGCAGCATTGGACGCTGTGATTTGTGTGATGATCTATAAAGAAATGGGGAAATTATGTGAAAATGTAGAGAAAATGAGAAATTATTTCACTAAAATATTTTTGAAGGCCAAATTAAACATCAACGAGTTTCATAATGACATTCTGCTGGGGAACGCCAATGAAAATTTAAAGGACAATAGGTATTTCTAAAAATTTATAATGTCATAAAAAAAAAATTGTAGTTCAGAAGAAGAAGAAAATAAGGATTTGGATATGGAAGAGAGTAAAAAACCAGACAATAATGCTTCCAAGCATAAAAAACCGAAGAATGCCGAAGGAAAAAAAAAGAAAGAGAATTTTTCTCCAAAGAAAACTGAACCTTTGCAAAAAAACGATAAGGAAGTTGAAAGTTTATTTGATGATTATTAATTTTTTCTTGTAAAAAAAAATCGAAAAAAAACATTAACAACTAGGAAAAACCAAAAATAAAATTAATTCATAATAAACTACTCATTTTTTTATCATAGCTATATTGATATTATTTATTAGAAATCTTCAAAATTTCCCATTTCCACATTGATTTCCTTCAAATTTCTGTCTTTCTTATTATCCTCGATGTCCTCTTCCCAATTGTCTTCTTCAAAAGAATCTCTTTTCTTCTCGGATTGTTTGGTTTTCTCTTTAGTTAAAAAACTACGGAAAGTTTTCGAATTTTTCTCGTCTTGATGTTCATTCCCACTGTTTTTTTCCATAGCATTGTTTTTCATAACATCTTCGAAATTTTTGTTTTCTCTATTGTTTTCTTGTGGATCTTCTTCTTGGAAGGAGTCCTTTTTTTTCAAGGTTTTGGCCTTTTGTTTTTCGAAGATGCTTTGCAATCCCATGCGGCTTCTCTTTTCCTCTTCTATGTCTTTCAGCTTGTTTTTCATTTCCTTTTGTTGCATTTTTTCTTCCTCATTCTTCTTTTTTTTCTGTTCTTCCTTTTTATTATAAACGACAACGACATTTTTCTGTTTATCGACTTCCTTCGAATATTCTTCATATGCTTTGCCAATTTTCGCTGTGAAGGCCGAATTATTATTGAAAGAACTGTTAATTGTCGTTTGTCGTGTGATGAGGTTGTTTTCATTTTTCTTCACGAAAATCGAATAGACTTTCCTTATGAATTTTACAATATGTATCATAGCGAAAATAAATGTCGCCAGCATAAAAACGCTCAATGAAATTATAATAGCATATCCGAATTTGATTTTTTCAGCGGCGTCTTCAATTGAAAGATTATTATAAGTGAAAATCACGATCAAAAGCACACAATAACATATTTCCATAATTATCGTGAAGACCCATTCCAAGTTAGATATGAACGGTCTGGCGAGAATTATATAAGCTAGAAATATTAGGCAAGTTATCATGCAACCAAGAATCTGTGTGAATGAGTCTAAAGTGACAGATGTTATAAAAGCTACCACCAATGCTTTGCGTATTATGTTGAAGATGAAATAATTCCTTTTGATGAAAAAAAACGTGTTGACTCCATCCCAAAGCGCTCCGTAATAAGTTTCTGCATCGATGTCCCCATGGTTTAAATTTATCACTATAATAAAATATATCATAAAGTAGACAAGAATTATCAATATAATGATCGAGATAATGCTGTCGGTGCTGTTCCAAGCAGAAGATTGGTGAAATTTCAAGGCGATATAAAAAAAGAGTTGTAATGATGTTATGCTGAAAACCCTTATTGGTAAATTCCAACGTATGATGTTGCGGATTTTTGTCAGTATCGACACCTTCTGCCGGTGGAAAAAATGATAGATCGAAGAATAGATAGCTGAAAAAATGAAGATCCCACCATTGATTGTAAGAAGTATCCATGCATTTTCCAAAAATTCCTCATTACCATATTTGATTCTATCAAATTTATTATCTTCTTGCAATATTCTTGTCTTTTCATTGTTATTAGTTTGGTTTGTATTGGAAGAATTGGATGAATTTGTAACATTTGAATTATTATTTCCATTAACTGTATCTGAAGAAACAAAAATCGGATCAACATTAAAATAGTTCAGCATATCGAAGTAATTTTTTGTATCAAGTGGGTATTGTAAATTTAGATATGACAAATAACTAAACAATTGGCAGGTTTCAATGAATTTTGTCACCACAATGGTAGTTTGACTCACGGCAATAATTGCCATAGAGGGAGTGTTGACATAAAGGGTCACTGCAAAAGTGCTCGAGAAGGTCTTTAACAAAAACGGGGTTGCTAAATTTATAGCTTAATTAACAATGAATTGAATCAAAGGAAACCTGGACAATCTGGTTCTAAAGTGTCAATGTTTCCAGGACTACAATCACAAATTCCATTGGTTGGAATCCCATTTGAGCCTCTTGTTGTTGATATGCACTCTTCAATACAATCACTAAAAAGAGGTCCGTTACATATCTTGCATGATGGATCACATTCTTTCAAAATTCATAAAATTTTAAATGGGTTTTATTGATCCTTACTTTGGCATGTCTCATCCACACCATCATCATAGGTACCATCGTTACATAAGCAAGTATTGTTTTTTAAATACCGGTCCGCCTTGCAGGAATAACAATTGTCGGAGTCTGGACCATAACATTGCGACACATTGCATGTTTGGTCGCAATTCAATGAGGTTTTATCTCGAAAAATAATATTTTTAGTGTTGTTTAAAGAAAGTTAATTACTTGTACAAGTAGCATTTTTTCCAAAATCTTCACTCCAAAAAGGACATGTGCAATATCCATCATTATAAATGTGGTTCCCAGCACATTGGTTTGGAATACAATCTTCTGCATCAGGACCTGTGCATTTATTGCAAGTGTATTGGCAAGCTAATTTTGCATGAAGTAAAAATTAAAAAATTGATTTAAAATCTATATTTATGTCACACACCATAACAAACTATATCGTCTTGATAATATCCAATGTCGCATTCGCAAGAGTTATTTTCATTGACATGTTGGTTTTTCAGACATTCTGTGCAATTATTCGGGCTTCCGGAGCAAGTGTAACAATAAGGACTACATCCTAAAGAATAAAATTTTATTTCGAAGATGAAAATTATCTAATTCTTTATAAACTCACTTTCACAATTCACACCATTCAGGTAAAGTCCAATTAGACATTGGCACTGTCCATTGATTAAATCCTTGTTATAAGGGCATTGTGTACAATTGTAAGGAGTCGGTCCTTGGCATTCATTACATGAGGCATCACAAGCTTAATGTCATTTTATTTATTTTTCATTCTTAAAATTAAAAAAATTTAAATCTAACAAACAATACCTAAGCAGGTGGCATTTTTTAATCCAGGATCCTGTGAGAAAAATCTGCTGTTGCATGTACATACACTTGAACTATTGATGCTGTTTGAATCGCTTTGAACTAAAAACCGAGTGCTCGGGCACAGATTACATTGATCGTCTTTAGGTCCAAAACAATCAGAACATGTGTAATCACAGATCTTCAAGCATTTCCAAACGTCTGACACAGCTACTAGTGCAGGAGGGCATTGCGTTAAACATTGTCCACTTAGAAGATATGTCTCATTATTACAAGAAGAACAATTCTGGCCTCCAGCTCCCAAACAAGATTTGCAAGTTTGATTGCAAAGCGTGCAAACTGATCCATTTTGCCATTTATTCAAAGGACATGTGCCCGAAGGTTGGCAGGTTCCATCATTCAACACTAATTTACTGTTACATGTCAAGCAAGATCCGTTATTAAAAGGTCCAGTGCATGTAGCGCATGACATGTAACAAGGGTCACACGTTTGGTCGTTGTCATTTGGGTAAAAACCATTGGGACATTGGGACAAGCATTGATAGAAGTACAAAAAAGTGCTCAAGAAGCAAGAGGTACAATTAAATTCGGATTTCCCGAAGCAGGTTTTGCATGTTGGGTCGCATTTCGCACAAATTTGATTCGAGTTGTCGTTGCAATACCCAGATGGACATTGCTTATAACAAGCAGTATTCAGTAAAAAATAAGAAGAAGCACATAATTGGCATGTCGTTATAAGAGGACCTGTGCATTGAGCGCATTCAGGTGTACAAGACAGGCATGTCTTTGTTGTAATGTCAGGAAAATAGCCATTTCCGCAATAGTTTACACAAATGGCATTTTTGAAATAATAATTTACTGAACAATTTGTACACGAGTTGGCTGTAGCATTGAAGCATAAATCACATGCATCATCACAGATAAAACATTGCTGAGCCGTTTCGTTTTTGTAATAATGAGTAGGACAATTTGGGAGACAAGTCCAATTGAAGAGATAATAATATGGAGCACATGAACTGCATGTGTTGTTTGAGGAATTTTGGCATTGTTTACATGATGAGTCACAAGCCTGGCATTCATTATTTAAGTCCGAGCTCCAATAAAAATTAGGGCAACTGTCCAAACAGTTAGTTCCTAATAAATAACTGAAATTTGGACAGGAGAGGCATTGTGAATAGTTCAAGCAAGTGAAGCATGATGTGCTACAATTTTGACAAGTACCATTCGTTAGAGTAACAGTTGATTTATATTTACCATCTGGACAAGTGGATAAGCATGTGTTGTTGTTGTTCAAATAATAGGAAGAGACACATAATGAACAATTATTTGCTGAATTTGTACAAAGTTGGCAAACTCCTGCGCATAGATCACAAGTTTGGGTGGATTGGTTGCCAAAATAACCATCTGGACATTGAGCCATACAGCTGTTGTTAAGCAAAAAGGTTTCCATAGGACACGCATAACATTCATCTATGTTCGGCCCGAAACATGTTTGACATTCAGTGCTGCAATTTTCACACCAAAGTAAAATCTGATTAGGAAAGAATCCGTCCAGACAAATGCTGATGCAAGAATTTTGATAAAAATAGGAGCCTGTTTTACAAGACAAACATTGAGTTGCCGCCCCTGACAAACAATCTAAGCAACCAGCACTGCAAGATTGGCATGATTGTGTGTTATTATCATTATAAACAGCCATATCTTTTGGACAATCTGCTACACAAGTATTTTCATAGAAATAATATCCAAACATACAACTTTCACATGCATTTTGAGATGCATTTATACACGTTAGGCATCCAATATAACAATTCGAGCATTTAAAATTATAACTATCATAATTCGCATAGTATTGATCAGGACATGAGCTGATGCAGGTCTCATTGATAAATAGGAAAGCGTTTTTGCATGATAAACAATCAGCATTTGTAGGGCCGTTACATGTAAGACATTCAGAATCACATGTCAAGCATTCCCAAAATGACACATCACCGTAATATCCAGGGTCACACCCAGAAAGGCAACTTCCATTATTTGGCTGTTTAAAGTACGATGAAATGCATGTTGTACAGTTATTATCCAATACATCAAGACAATTGAAACAGTTATAATAGCAATTTTGGCATGTTTTATTAATTCCTACGGTTTTATTCGGGCATATAGATAGACATTCGTTGGTCGAGGGGTTCAAAAAAGTGGTATTGCAGCTAGTGCAATTATTTTCAATAGGTCCTGTGCATGTAAGGCAATCACCATAACAGGGCTGGCATACCTGTTTTTGCGTTTGATAGTATCCTAGGGGACAATAGGCTAGACAGACGGAGCTGAGAAGAGTGTAATTGGTTTGACAGCTTTGACAAGTATCTGGTTGCCCTGAGCAGGTTTGGCATGGGAATTTGCAAATTATGCAAGCCAATTGCGAGGAATCGGGTACAGTGCTGACAGGACATGTTGAATTGCAAGTGGTGTTATACAAGAAATACGAAGGGTTGCAAGAAGAACAGTTTGCATTGGTGCCATCTGAACAACTTGCACAATAGGCCTGGCATGGTACGCAAGTCATTTGTGCTAAGAACCGTAATTAGTGAAAACATTAATTATTACTTGTGTCGTTGTAATAACCAAAAGGACAACTCGATTGGCACCTCCCGGGCAATGAATTGCTGAAATATCCACTTGCACAGGCAGTGCAATTTGTTGAAGTATTTTGACAAGTGAGACAAGAAGCACTGCATTTTGAACATGTCGAATCTAATTTAATAAAAAAATGAATTTCTTTTCTTTTTTCAGTTTTCTTACTTGAGTCTGGGTAGAATCCAATGGATTGGCTACAAACATCTGCTGTTATACAAAGAGAATATCCATTTGTGATTAATTCTTCATAATATGGTATCACTCCTGAAGTATTACAACCTAAGCAAAAAGTTGCCGTCCCTGTGTAGGTACATTCACCGCATTGTTCAGGACAGACATTACACACTCCAGCAGAGCCATATTGATGTGAGGGACACGTTTGCACACAGATATTATTAGAAAGGTACTGATATAGGCTAGTAATATTGCAGCTTTGACAATTGGTGGTATTATATATGCAAGTGTCACAATTAGAATCACATGGTAGACAAACCCCATTCACATTCACGTAAGTATTGGCAACACAAGAACTGCAATCAGAATTTGTAGGACCTGTACCTTGACATCTAATGTTACAAAATGTGGTGCAATTTCTGGGAAGACCATAACATGAAGCACAAGAATTGGTATCACATTCAAAGAGATCGATTTGAAGCGAGCCAAAACCCCATGGTGTCATGAAGCTTGGTGGTCCTGGGGGGATTGAAATTTGGAAAGAAAGGACAAAAGTTGAAAGATTATAAGTATTCAAGATGTAAGAACTATTTATGGTTCGTGAAATGAAACTCATACTCATGTTATTACAAATGTCATCAGGACCGGGGTTCACCAAAGAAATGTTACCCACTGTAAAATTGTTGACCATTATAAGAAAGTAAACATTTTGGATTGGCAATGTAAAATCTTGATGAAAAACCTTTGCGGATATATTCATTTGATAAAATGCTCCATTTGTGACTTGAGTAGAGAAAGTTTCGGAAATCACTGTTGCGTAATTAAAGAAAGAAGGACCGCCGAAAATGGTATAAGTGAGGTTTGTATTTGTGGGACATATCACTGTCATTGACTTAATGCCATTCAAAACATTAAAACCAGAAAAGGCATTATTAAAAGACTGATGGAATTGATCAGCAATCACGAAAGAAATTATGGGAATAAAAAAATAGAAGAATTTTGATGGGCCCATTGACTCAGAGAATGTGAAAGTTTGTTTTAAGAATAATAAAACCAAATTTTTTAAACCAAAATTTTAAAAAATTTTCTCTGAAATAAATTTGGAACTCTTTTATTTTTTGAAATAAAATGGGCAGTTTTGATTATGTTTTATAATATTAAATGAAAATTCATTTTATTGAGTTTTTTGTCATTTACTTATTGTTTTTTTTTTTTGAAATAGTTTGTGAATATTTTGAAGAAAGAAAAATTAACTTTTTCATATTTTATGTAAAAGAAATTTAAATATTTCATCCTCATTAAAACTTATCAATTTTTAAATTTTTATCCCAGACCACCTCCCCAGTCTTCTTGAAATATTTTATTCTATGTTCCTTTATTTCTGCAGCCTTCGCAATGAACTCATCAAACTCAATTTCCACAATGCCCAAAAATCTATCTTCATAACCGATTCTGTATTCCTTCAAATTTAAATTCGGGTCCCATTGAATCCTATTGATAATATATTCAGCTGTCCTGAACTTAGATTTTTTTTCATAATCTTCTTCATGATAAACTTCTATTTGCTTAGAAATCCCAGTGTACCCTCCTAAAACTGATATATTATCCTTCCCAACGCTTAAATTTGCAATGATATAAGTCCGTTTATCCCTTAAAGACATTTATATATAGGAATAAAAAATTTTTTAAACTTGAGCTTCTCAAAATAAGAGGAAATATTGATCCAGCGAGGCTTATCTTTTTTTTCAGAAGGAGGGGGGTGCGATGGTTTTTTTTCCTCTTTTTTTGCTTTTTTGGAATGAGATATTTTTTCTTCTTCCGGTTTCATTTCAATTTTTTCATATTGTTTTTTTTCGGAGATCTCCGAAATGAATAATTTGTGTTTTTTTGTCAAAAAACATGACATTTTCCATCCACACTCAAATTTCTCAATTTCATCCTCCGAGGCAGCGAATTGAGGAAGAGGAATTTTCACAGGGGTTGAAATATTGTTGCAAGGGGGCAAGCCTAGTTGACCAGAATTATTGTTTCCCCATCCATATAATATTTGTGTTTTGAAGCGTGTTTTCAAATTATTATGAATTTCTGTGAGGAATTTGTTTTGGAGATCAATTCTAAATACAAAAATAATTAAAATAAAGAAATAATTTGAAATTTACTTGGTCATTCCTAAAGTATCCAAGAGAAAGCTCTTATTGACATTTGCTAACTGTGCTCCCACAATATTTTCATATTTGAGAATTTGAATATAATCTTCAAATCCAATTTCCTCTGCCCATTTCAAAATTTGAGTATTATCCCAAGTGTCGATGCTTTTCATTTCTTCCCTTTCTAAAGCCAAATAATAAAATAATCCAGAAAAGACTTTTTCTATTGGTTTTTCCAAAAAAAATGGATGTGTTGATATCGCCACTATCAATTCTTTATTGAAATTGTGCAAATCAACTTGCAACAAATTGCAGTTTTCATTAACAAAATAGGCGAAATGTTGACCTAGGCAAAAACTTTTGATTTCTTTTTTAAAAGGTTCCGCATCTACCATTTTTAAGATTTTCAGCGGTTCTTGGTAGTTTTCTTCTGAAAGCAAATCTGCAAAAGCAAGAATAAATATATTAAATTGTGATTTGTTAGATTTGATATATGTTTTCATCCATTCGTTTTCTGGACTTTCTAGGCATTTCAGCGATATATCTTCATTATTGGGACTGATCATGATTATATTATGATAGGACACTGCTATGTCAACAATTGGAAAAAACACATTTAATTTCACCATTTTCATATTAGCCAACTTGACATTCTCTTCATAAATCAACGTGATCAATTCTGCTTTTTCTGTCAAAAAAACGAAATTTTTGGCATTTGTCGAAAATTTTTTGACTCCTTTTATTGTCAAATGTTCCGGCTTATCGTTGGAAATATCATAAAGTTTTTCTGTTTCCATCACTATTAAGTCTTTATTATATAAATGAAACCCAGAAATTTTGATTCCTATGGAAAATTCCTGAATTCCTTTGAATCCTAACTTATTATTTCTAATGACTTTGAGATCATTTTCAAAAGGAATTGGGATTTGGGCTGTCAGTAGCTCTCTGTAGTAAAAATACCTGAGAAAATAGGAAAAATCCTGGATTTGAGAGTTTTTTTCAAGCTCTTCAGAAAAATTCAATTGTTTTAGCAACATACGGAGATGCAAATTTCCCATTTGAGTGTAAAATTTGCAGGTTCTCATCAAGGAAAAGAGGTCTTTGTAGGGCAGGCAAGAACTGACTCTGCTGAAGATGAGTTGGGTTTTTAAAGCCTCAGAGAAATGAGAAGATGGACCTTCAACCATTTGGAAATTTAAACGATATTTTTATTTTTCTTATGAATTTGATGAGTTTTTTTAGTTTTTTTCGAGAAATTAAATAACCTTAAATTTCAAATTCTTTTATTAAAATTTTTTACGTTTCCGGAATTTTGTTCAAAAAAATTGATTATTGGAAGCAATTTTTCCATAGTAAAAGAATAAATTCAAGCTCGTTGCAAATATGAATTTTCTTCGGATCCTCAATATTCTCAGCAATAAGTGTTGAGATTTCAGTGCAAGCACCAATCAAAGCCACTACACAAACATCTGATAAAGGATCTTCGGGGCCTAAACCAGCAGCTTCACAAAGAAAGATCTGAGTATTCTGGAAAAAAGGTATCTGATGCTTTTAGGAGGGAGAGAAAAAAAAGGAGAAGAAGTATTAGGACTTTCATGATTATTGAATTTTTGAAAATGATTTGTCAAAATATTATAATGTTTTATAAAATAGATTTATTATTATTTTGAGCAAAAATAAATAAAAACTTAAGGTGAATAATTGCACGAGTTAAGGAATTTTTTAATAACAAAAAATATTTTTACAAACTTTTTATTCTATTCTTTGATAGATTCTTGAAATTTTTTAATTCTTTTTTTTTGGTACCCTCGCTCAATGAATAAAACTTTATTAATTAATTTTTATTTATTAATAACAACTAGAAAGTACAAATTCCCTACTATTTTCTCAAAAAATGTTTAAAACAAACTGTCGCAACCATAGACCATCAACTGATTTCAACGCAAATCCACAAGATCTTCATGAATTTCTTTTTTATAAGCCACCTGCATCGAATCTCAATACATTTCTAAATTCTCGAAAGGCACCAATTAATGTGACCCCCTCGAAATCCCCATACACCTCCCCTTTAAAACCAAAACCCAAGATTCAAAGCACCCATCAGAAAAACACCAAAAGCATGGATGTCTCGACACCAATTTATGTAGTAAATAATAAAAGAAACTATATCATTTATAACGATATCAAATGCAATAATTCATTTATGACTTCTGGGGGTCCCGTGATTTGTTCCTTCGAAGAAACTCAAAAAAAGGAATTGACCAATGCTAACAAGAAAACTCTGACTGAACATTACGAGAATATCTTCCAACAGATTAAAATGAATTTCAGTCCGAAAAATCACCAACACCATCAATCCATACAAACGCCTTGTTTTGGCACCACCACCTCTTTTACTAAAATCACCATGAAAAACCAAAACAAAACCAACCCCCACCAGAGAGAAACATTCCAAAATGTCCCGAACTTAGCATATCCCTCCATTTCAACCAAAATTACACAAAACAAAACCGAAATGATAGCCTCTCCTTTTCAAAAAACTGAAAATTTTAAAACCCAACAAAATCAAGCTACAAATGGTTCTTCGATGAAAAAAACAGAAATAAAAAATGAGATCGTTGTTGTTGAACCCACAGAAAAAGTTGAAAAGGTAAAAAGAGGCAAAAAAATAGAGAACACTGAGGTTGGATATTCCACAGAGGCAGATAGTCAAATGGGTGTTCATGGGAGGGAAAGAAAAGAATTCACCAAAAAAGGCAAATTAAATATCCTTGAGAAACAAGTTGAAGAGGAAAAGAAAAATGAGAAAAAAAGATGGAACCAGAATGAAGATAAGCAATTAATTCAGGCATATGAGAATTTTTGTACATCCAGTAAAAAGATCAACAAATGGGACTACATAGCATCTCATTTGGGCGAACGGAACCCTTCTCAATGCAAGCAACGTTACAAAAGATTAATAAAGCCTGAGAATGTTCGGAAGAAATGGAATGAAGCTGAGGATAAAATCTTGAAAACAGCAGTTGAAGTCGATAAACTTGCAAGTTGGGAGCTCATCGCAGAAAAATTAAAAGCTCTAGGTTTCCCTAGGACTGGAAAACAAGTAAGAGAACGATATAAAAACCATTTGGATCCTGCGATCAACCTTGAACCCTTCAAATTAGAAGAGGATCTATTAATTTTGAATTTATACAAGGTATATCAAAATAAATGGTCGAAGATTGCTAAACATCTGATAAATCGAAGCGAGAACGCCGTCAAAAACAGATTCCATTATCATTTGAAAAAGAATTTTGCCCTTGATGTCAAAGAAATGAAGATAGATGATAGTAGTGTCGAGAATAAGGTTGAGACTGGATCGTTATCAGAAGAGGAATTATTACCAGAAATAGATGATAAAAAGTATCTAGAACTCATGGGAATGAATTATGAAAACAATTATAATGAGGCGAATTTAATAAAGGGGTTTTCCATGGAATCTGAAAAAGCACATCAGGACTTGAAAAATGTGGAAAATAACTTTGACTTTTTTTTAAAATAAAAAAAAATCTATTGATATTCTTTTAACGTGAATAAAAACAACTTTTGAATGTTCTTAAATTTCCATAAAAGATAAAACTTCTTAATTTAAATATCAAAAGAATCAAACATCCATGGGAATTTTTTCGAATTGGATCTTTATTTCAAGACAATCACTGATGAGATTTTTCCAGTTCGTTTCCATTTCTTGATTCTTGTTTCTAAGACTTTTCACCTTAATTTTATTCAATTTTTTTTTTTGAAGTTCATGTTTTATTATTTTTAAAAAAATAACCTCGGACACCAAAGTTTTCATTTTATTTTTTTGATCAGTTTTTTCATCAGTCATTTCTTTAATTTTTGAATCTAAGTTTGTAATTTGATTGCTGAGAACCTGTTAATAAATTACCATATTTTTTTTTTGTTGAAAAACACTAAAAATACATTTATTGTTTCATTGCTTTTAAAAATCAAAGAGTCACTTTCATGGATCTTTTTTTCAAGTTCTTTGCTTTTTGCTGACAAGAATTCTTTGAGCTTTTATTATAAAATATATTAAAACTATAAAAATAAAAGCTTGATTACTTTTTTTTCAGCATTTTTCTCAATTTTTAGATCTTCGAATTCATCTTTAATATTGAATAAGTCAATGTGGGCCTGTTCATTACAAGCCAATAAAAAGTCTTTGATGCTTTCTAATTCCTTTGCTTCCTGCAATAAAATTGATGAAAATAATAGCAATTCACAGAAATTCTTCATAAACTCCTTTAAGAACAAAATGAGTTTTTCATCATTTTCTTCGTTTCCTATAGTTTATCTTGAGAAGTAAAATTTCAAAGAAAATTTTATACCATAATCCAAAATTTTAGTTAACACATTTTTGTTCAAATTTTTCATTTGTGAATCAATCTGTAAATATATATTAGAAGATAAAATTTAACAAATTCGAAAATTTCTCATTTTATCTAATATAATTTAAACCTTATTTTTGAAAACATTGCTTTCTTTTTCAAATATCTTCAAAAACTCCGAATTGATGCTAAAATCACTCAGAGTCACTAAGTTTTTAAACCTTTTAGCTATGTGTTCCATATTGATTTTATCATTGATTTTTCTTTTTTCCTTAACGATTTCATTAAATTTTTCTTCCTGCTTCAGGTTTTCAGTTTTGTTCGATTTTACGAACCATTTTTGGAAAAAGTTCTTAGATTTTTCATTTTCTTCACCTTTCTTTTTTTGCGAACCTTCCATATTTTCTTCGTTTTTAATTGATCCCCTATTAGATAATTCATCCAAAGCTGTTTCTTTGTTATTTTCCTCAAATTCCTTTTGTAAATTCATTGGGTTTTCATTTAGTTTTATCGCCGCGGGACTTTCAAGAATTTCGACAAAATTGATGGAATTTGAACTTTCGTCTTTAAAAAAGGAAATGTCTTTATCTATTAAAATGTGTGATTTCTTAAGAATCTGGGGGATCAAATCGCCGATTTTGAAATCGCAACAAAGAAATTTTAAAAGTGATGTCTTTAAATAATCATCTGGAATTTCTTCATATCGTTTACGGCTAAATTCTATCTTCTAATAAAACCAAAATCTTCAAAATTTTAATAAAATACTTAATTGTTCTTCCAACTTGAGAACTTGATGTTTAAACTTCCGATGTAATGATTTTGTCACTAAGGAGACAAATTTTGTGTCTAGACTAGTCCCAAAAAAAATGGATTTGTTCATTTGTTGAAAATTGAGGAAATCAGCAATTTCCAGAAATTTCCCGATTTCGAAAAAAATCGGCGTTTTTAAAATGTCCTCAATGATGATTATTTTGCCTGGCAAAGGAAAATCTTTTTTTCTAACTGCGAAAAGTTCTAAAGTTTGTTTCAAAATGTTGATTTCCTCTTTAAGATTGGTGTTTTCCTTGACAGTAACTTTGACCAATTCTAATAATTTTTTTGAATTCTAATTAAGATTAAATAAATATAATCGAATAAAAACCCATTATGCCCAATTCATCACAGAAAAATATAAAGATTCAAAAACAAACCCTCATCTTAAAAATTTATATTCAACCCATCCCGACTCAATCTTTTTTTAAAGGGACTAAATCCAAATCATATTATGACAAAATAAAAAATATATCATAAATCCAAAAATTATCTTGCACAAAATTTTTCATAGAAAATTAGTAAAAATTTCTATTTTATTGATAACTCACAATTTTTTTCATAATTTAAAAATAATTACTTCGATTTCATATTGATATTTTTGGTTAAGTTCATTTGTTTCTTGATTTGAAACACGTTGAAAATTTTTGAGATCTTCTTCAGATTTTTGCATAGATTCATTCAACGTAGATATTTCAATTTTCAAGTCATTTATTTTATCTATGTATGTATTTTCGATCTGTTTGATTAAAGAGTCCTGATTCGCGATTTGTTGAGTTAAAATTGCGTAATTCTTCACCATCATATTGTAATTTTCTTCCTTTTGACTGATATTTTGCTGATATTCCTTTAAATAAATCAAATCCTTGAGGATCTTTTCAGGGAAAGAACGGTGAATAAAAAAATAATTGTTTTCGTTTGAGAGAAATTTTTGAACGTAGATTTGCAAATCTTTCAATAACTCTGGGTTTTTCTCGAAAATAAATTTATTTTCTTCCTCGTAAAACATCATTAAATTTGGGCCTTTTTCAGGAGGAATGTAGGGTTGCATGATAGGCAAAATTATTTCTTTTTCTTTTTTTTTATCAGAAAACATCAAATTTTTTTTTTATTAATTTGCCTTTTTTTGAATTTTTTTTTTCAATTTATTGCAAAACAAATTAATTTTTTTAAAAAAAAACATGAACACAACGAAAAAAAAAATTTAAAAAATATTTTTCTTTATTATTTTTATTTTTAATTTTTAGCATGAGATAATAAAAAAAAAATTAAAATCTTTTATTTTTTACCACAGCCGTAAAATAAAACCAAAAAATGTCATTTTTCAAGCTTTTTAATTCCAAATGGTTTTTCAAATCCCTCACATTTCCAAGGTTCCCATCCTCCAAAAATGTCTTCTTCATTTCCAATCGCGCAGTTTTTTCATCAATGGTCATTTCTGTTTCCTTAATGAACATCTTTAAGCAATATATGAGTCAAAATACCATAGAACCGACCCCATCTCCTCAACCCACTCCCCAAACAGCCAAAAGCCTTCCAAAAATTGAATGGGAATCTTTTTCTGACTCGTTATATGAAGAATGCTTGAAGCAAAAACATGAGGTCATATTCATCTTGAACATCGATGATTACAAAGAGACTTTCAGAGAAGAATTAGAAGGTTCCTTGTTGCGAATATCTCATTTGAAGCAATACTTTTCCAAAAAAAAGCTCCGTTTCTTGAAACTTGACTTCAAGACACCGGAAGAAAAAAAGGCATTTGAGGAAAAGCATCAAGTGAAAATTTCCAACAACACCATTTTTCTCATAAAAAACAGATATAGTGAATCATTGATCAAATTCACAATCTCAGATTATTTTTCCAAAAAAGATTATCTTCTGATGCTTTTCGCGAAGCTGCGCAAGCTTTCAAATAAAAACTATAAAGAGTTCTCACAATTCCTCAAGAACGCCAACAATGATACAGTAGTTGTCCTTTTGTATAACCCGAAGAACTCTCCCCTATATGAAAATATCAAGAAAAAATATGCTAATTTGGCCACTGAGCAGCGTTTTTTGGGACAAACTAACATTTCCTTCCTAATGATAAAAGAAGAAGACATCTCAAAAAATTTGAAAATAACTGATCCTCAAGCAGGTGATTTGTTTATGATGCAAAAATCCTCGAAATTGAATTTTAATAAGTCGAACTTTGAGTTGGAAAGCCAGTTGCCATTCCAAATTGTGAAGTCAAGCAACATCCAAAAAGTTAACACAATATTCGAGGTAGTTGAACAAATGATCATTACTTCGCAAAAAAACAATGTTTTTGCTTTGAAGGGATTTGAATCAAACGGAAGCGACTATTCATTTAATTTAGAAATAGATTTAAATAAACTTGATGAACAAGACTTGAAACAGTTGCTCACTGTAATGGCTGAAGTGAAGATAGACCTCCAAAAGAAAATTCCAAATATAGATGAAACCATGAGTTTTAACAAAATTCCGAAATCCTTGAAAAAGAAGGGGTTGAAAATTTCTATCCGAAATGAACAGAAATTGTTCAAACATGTGATGGAACGAGAAGCAAAATCGATAAAAGATATAGAAAAATTATATATAAATGAAAAAATACCAGATATTAATGATGCAATTAGCTTTACTTATGTGTTTGAGAAGGATCAGGATCTCACGAAGGAAAATTTATTGAAATTTATTCAAGATGTTCTTGATAACAAGGCTACTCCTATCTTTGAAACTCAAAAGTCTCCAAAATTCCAGGCGTTTTCAAGGAAAGTTGTTGGGAAAACTTTCAAAAAGGATATCATTGATAATGAGAAAAATCAGGTATTATTTATCTATAGCAAGCATTGTTTCGCTTGTAAAAGGTTCGGACAATATTATGAAGATTTGGCTTTGGAAAGCTTAAAATCTGGCAGGACTGATATTGAATTCAATAGGATGAATTCAGATCATAATGAGGTGGATTGCATGAGGAGATTCAATTATACACCAGTGTTTCTCGTATTTAAAGCTGGAAACAAAAAGAACCCTTGCATTTATTTAAGCGAAAAAATGACACCGGATTTACTAAAAGCGTTCGTGGAGAATTCTGTGAATTATGCAGTTATCAATGAGGAGACTTTAAAGAAAACTTATGGAGGATTGATAAGGAAATAAAAATAATATTGGGAATTTATTAAAAATTGAAAATTTTCAACAAAACAGAAAAATTATTCGAAATTTATTTATATTTTCCATTTTAGAAAAAAATTTATTATAACAAAAAATAATCAATAATAATAATTTCAAGTACTATTCTTTTTTCAATAGAAGCAAATGCAAATGCATAAGAAATCTCTTCCCCAACATATGATTCGAGAGATCACAAATCTCAATAATAATGATGAGGAAAAGGTCTTTCATAATTCACCATATTTGATGTTGCCCATGAATGGAAAAATAGAGCAAAAATCTGCGTACACAGAGCCAAACAACCCATCACATAATAATTACCTTGAACTTAAAGAAAATCTTCAAAGCATATTAGCAGGGATGACCGATGATGATGTTATTTTGGAAATGTCATCCAACCCCATAAAATTGAAATACCTCAAATTTTTCGAGGAGAAAAACATTATTAATGAGAACACAATGCTCTTCATTTTGAATTTTTTCAATGACAAACAAAACAAACAAAATAAGAAAATATTTTGCTCGCAAATAGTTTTGGTCAGAATTTCTCGTGCCAAAACCGGATTGTTTGAGTACAAATTTTTCGGTAATAAAGAGCGAAAAATTCCGGAAAATTTCGAAGAATATAAATTTTTCCTCTATGTTATCCAAATCAACAACCATTGGGCCTTGGGGTTCATCGACACTGTCACGCAATCGTGTAAGATTTATACTTTATGCAAGCAGGTTGAGGAGAATTTTCCTTCAATTTTGAAAAAAATTCATCAAAATTTCCTCAATTTCTCAATAGAAGAATTCATTCTTGATGAATCATTTTCACAGAATAATGAGAAAGACGAATCGCTTAATACTTGTAGTCTGATTATGAATTTTATTCTGATTTCATTATATGTACATGAGCAGATCCCAAATTCACCTAAACCAATCGCACCTCATGTCCTCAAAGAAAATCAGAAGAAAATTCTAAAAGTCTTTTATGGATACATCAAGAAATATTTGGACCCCAATCCTAAACCATCACCCTTACTACAAAGAAAAAGCATTCTCATATCTGAAAACAGAAATATCACAAACCATAAAAATAAAAATGGAAATTTATCTTCTGCCTTGCTAGAAATTAAACATCAAAAATCAGACTATGAAAAAGGTAAATCAATGAATTTGCCAGTTTCTGTGTTAAAAAAAAGCTTTTTGAAAACCCCTCAATTACAAGAGAAAAAAGGTCCGAAACAGGTCTTATCTGCTTTAAAAAAAAAGAGTAAATATTTTTCAGATAAAGGGGCCCTACCAATTTTGAAACAAAACTCAAAAACTGATTCAAGTGACAGCTTTTCTTCTCAACAAGAAAAGAAAAATGTCATTTTAACAAAAAACGATATAATGCCTATCATGAATGATGTTAAGAAAAAGATTATAGATGAAATTTTGGGAAAAATGCAAGGAAAAAATAGTGAAGATCATTTTCAACAAAAGAAATTAGCCAAAAGTAGAGCAGAGAACTTCGCCAATTATCAAAATTATCTAAATTACTATTATTACAATAATCCGGCTCTATATACCCAGTTGATTGATGAATATAATAAGAGGTATTATAAATATTTGCTGAACACATTCGGGCTTCCTGATAAAGATTATGAGAAAAGCGAAAGTTTGGAATTAATTAATGGAAAAGATTATCAAAAAAAAAGTATTTTCATTTAATGTAACAGTAATAGAAAAAAAAAATTATTATTACTAATAATTATTTTTAAAAATTATTCATTATTCAAAATTTTTTTTTATAAATAAATTATTCATTCATAAAAAATTTTTTTTATTCATTATTCATGAAAAATTTTTCTTTTCTTTTATTATAAATAAGATCTAATATCTTATTAGTTATGAATTTTAATCCTTCTGAAATACAAGCCCATCTTCCGGAAGAACAAAAATAAACAGAGACTATCGACAAAAAAGCCCAAAAAAAGAGAAAATATTCCGTTATTTGGGATTATTTCGTCAAAAAAGACAATGAATCCGGTATTATGTTCTAAATGCTCCAAATCTTTACCATATACTGGGCCCACCTCTAACCTTCTCTATCATCTGAAAACCATTCATAATATTGAAATAAAAGAAGGAAAAACTATAGAATTGTGAAGAAGATAAACTCAAGAATGATTTCAAGGCCATTGATTATATTGCTGTAACTAGCGATCATTGGACCTCTTTAAATAATGATGGGTATATCTTTGATAGGTCATTATCTGACAAAACAATTCCAACCAGAAACTAAAGTTTTGGCTGTTAGGAATACTCAAGGTGTTTGTTAATGGAGAATATTTTTCCGATTTTATTAATAAAACCCTTGAAGATTTTGGAGTTTTAGAAAAATTCGTTTCAATCACCCATGATAGCGGTTCAAACTTCATATCTTCATCTAATCAGCTCTCGAAACTATACTTATTATGTGCTGCTCACAGATTTAATAACATAGTTACACATGCTTTGGAATTGGATTATATTGATAAATTGATTAGCAAGTTGAAAAAAATAGTCCTTCATTTTTCACACAGTTCCAAAGCAACTGAAAAATTGTTGGAATTACAAGAAAAAGATAATGTCAAAAAAATTGATTCAATATATAAAAACTCGATGGAATGCGATTTATTTCATGATAGATATTGAAAGATTATTTGATTAAATATTGTGAAAGTGTCAATCTTAAGGATTTTACTGAGTATTTAAAAAACGAAGAAAATAGTCAGTCCTTGAAATTGATCAATGTTACTCTTGAATGTTTTGCAGATGCTACTGAAATATATTGAGTTTAAATTTTTAATAAATGATAATGATTTTACAAGAAGTCATGAGATTTTGGTCACATTATTGGATCCTCGATTTTCAAATCTTCAGTTTTTAACCAATAATCAAAGAAATCTTGTTCATGATAATCTAAATTATGTTCTTGATGAATTCTTTAAAACGGAAAGTGATATAGTTATTTCACATGATTTAGATATTCACATTGAAGTAAAAAAAATTGATAATAATTTAAAGTTGAGAAAATTGATCGGGAACCTTAATATTACGGAGGATGTAAACCCAAGAGCCACCAATTATCTTGATGAATTTGAACAATTTCTTAACATTAAGGCTGCCATAGACGTTGAAATAACTGATTGGTGGTGTCTAAATCAATCTAATTATCCTAAATTAGCAAAGTTTATGAGAAAATCACTTGTTGTTCAACCTACCTCTAGCTCTTCAGAAAGAATTTTTGCCTTGGGCGGAAATATAGTGAAGAAAAATAGAACTAATCTGAAGCAAGATTTTGTCAGAAAGTTAATATTCTTAAAAAAAAATCAAGAAAAATTATAAACAAAATTAGAATGAATAATTTACTTTTTTTATATTCATTTAACAATTTTTTTTATTATTCATATTTAAGATCTTAATTTTTTTTTTTTAAATTATTCATTCAAGTGAATAATTATTCATGAATAAAAATTATTTAGGTTTATTATTTTTTTTTTTTTATTAAAAATAATTTAATTTTTGATAAAAGCTGCAAAATAAGGCATCTCAAAATCTTTTATTATTTCTTGGTGAATGAGTCCTAGAAAAGATAAAACAAAATTACAAAGAAAAAGAATAACAAACTAAAAACCTATCAACAAAGGCAGTTTTAACACGATGGATTCAGGTGAAAACATTTTTTGTTTTAAAATTCCTCCCAACGTGGTTTCATAAGAAATCTCCAAATCCATTGAATTCATTAACTATGCAAAAATTATTAAAACTTCTTAAATTTTTTTTTTTTACATTTCCATTAAGAAGGGAATTTGCTTCTTCTGGAATTGCGGCCTTATGAAATGGAACATTAATTGCAAGAGAAGGGATGTATATATCTTGTTTTATGAGCTCAGCGGAATCGTTTTCATCAACCTTTTATTAGGTTTAAAAATTTACATTTATTTAACAGACTTTAGTTATTCTTTGAAGAGAGTTGTAAAATTCATCATTTGAAATTTTAGGCAGATTCAATTCTGTCGGAGCTTAAATAATTTAGATTAAAATTTTGTTTTACCTGAAATGGGCAGGAAAAAAAATTGAATTTCTGCATGATCGGTGGAAATAAAATAAACATTTTCCTGAAAATCTTGAGAAAAAATTTTGAAGTTTTTCGTTTCAACTCCGTGTTCATTTTTCTATTTTTCATCATATAATTTTTATTTTATAAGACAAAATACAAAAAAAAAACAAGTACTTTCGGTATTTTAATGAATTTCTCTTTATCTATCTTAAAATATTGGAAATTATCGAAAGAGAGTCTGGTTGAATATATAGAACAAACAATCTAAAAATTTTAAATTAAAAAAAAAAAATTGGGTTCAATTACATTCATTAATTTTTCTTCCTTAACTTGCAAGTTTTTTAAAAAAGGGAAATCATTTAAACCTAGAAATCTTTGTAATTCCTTTAAATTTTGTAGTTTTTTATGTTTCATTTCAGGAAAACCAAAATCCTATTCATTTAATTAAATTAAATTGTTTGAAAATTTACTTTTGTTGTTATTTGATCAGTTATTTTTTTCATCAATTTGCCCAATGGTTTTTTCTGTGAAAAATTGGGTTTCTTCTCAACGATTAAATCCCAAATAGTTTTAATTGTAGTGAAAAGATCAAAATAAACACCTTAAAAATTTTAAAAATATAATTTTTCTTTAATTATTAAAAAAATATAAAAAAATTGACCTCCTTTTTCCAAATTAGCTTCAATTAAATGCATATCAGAAAAAATCGATCCTGACTGGAACTTAATTGGTTTGTTTTGACTTTTCTATTTAAGTTTTATGATTTCAATATTTTTTACCAATTTTTCTTGCTATAATCCTCTTGGGTTTCAAAAAGTAATTTAATTCGATACAAATCTTTGAATCTATTATTTTCAGAATCAGTGACCATTGAATTCCATTTGAATCCAAGCTTTGTGATATCCTGAACAATTTTTTCAGAAATCAAGTCTTTTTCTGTGCTTTTGGATTCAAAAATTTGGAAATGGATTTCATCAGCTTTATCTTTTTCGGCAATATATTGAACCAAAGTGTCCAAGCCAGGAAGAAAATCTTGTTTATTGTTCATTGAAAAATGTACAATAACAACATTTCTTTTAGTTTTTTGCTTTTTATATAAAAAATAATTAAACCAAATTTTTTGTTAGTTTAATTGTTACTTTATTCACATATAAGATTGCAAATCCTTCCTTTTGATTGGAACGATTATGAACTTCAAGAATATTTGTTTCGCAAAAATTTTGCCTTATTTTAAGGATTTCTTGGCATGTGCTGACAAATAAATCTCTATACAAATTATTGCTTTCTTTGAGAAAATTTTCTAATTCCTCTTCAAAAATCTCAACAGGCACAATTTCAAAGGCATTTGTTTTCTTGAGTTTTGATGGAGATAGTGAATTTTTATTCAAGGATTGTTCCTTAATCTTCATTTGATTTTCTTCATATTTTTTGCTAAATTTCACTTCTTGTAGAATTCTATGATTTTCAATGTAAACGTTTTTTGATTCTGGTCTTTTTGCGATATTTTTTTGCATTATTAATTCGTTCACAGACTCTTCCAAAATTACAATCTCACTACAAATTAATTTTTATAATTATTAAAATTTAACTAAAAAATAACCAGGCTCTTATTCTTTTCAATAGGTCTTTGGAAGGCGGACATCCAAAAATCAATTTCATTTGTTCATTAATTTGTCCGTTGTCTTTGAATAATGTTAATAAAAAGGGATCTTCTTTAAAGTTGAGATCAAAAAACTTGTTCAAAAAAGAATTCTTGAGAAAAAAATTGTCCTTCTTCATCTTTGAAAACATTTAAATATAAATTTAATTCAAAATAATTACTTTGAGGATATAATTTTGGTTTTCATAGAAAAAAGGCAAGGTGATAAAATTTTTGATTTTCTTACCATCAGTTTTCAAATGCACTAAAAAAGGAAATGCCATAAACTCTCTCCATCTTAATATATATTCGATGCAATTTAATGTTAAATGTCTAAATTCTTGCAACAAACCAGCCACTTTGATCAAATTTTCTTTATGGTCTTTATCTTCATTTATTTTTTCCATTAGTTTGGCGGTTTTCTCCAAATCAAAAAGACATAACTCTCTCGCATTAATGCATTTAAAGCAAATCTAAAATATTTTTTTTTTTAAATAATTTCTTTTTTTCACTTGTATCAAGGAACAATTTTTCTCAAGCTTGAAAATCTCCTGTTCAACAATTTTGGTTAATTCATCGTTTTTTATAGTTCTAAAATTCTCAACAAAGATCTCTCGATGATGATATGAAATGTTGAATTTATCCCAAAGGTTGAAAAGTTTGTCTTGCATTTTTTTCAATTTCAGATTTTGTTTTTCTTGCGTTTCTTCCATTTTTTTGTTTTCTTGAGCTGCTGTGAGAGAAGTTGGGAGATTTTGACCGAATGAATATTTCTGAACCAACGAATTTTTTATTGAAAAGGCATGGATCTCTATAAAAAAGCTTGATAATGAATGTTTAAAGATAGTCTTTTTTTGAATAATTACTTTTATATCGAAGGGTGTTTGTGTCTCTTGAATTGCTGAGAGATGAATTGGATGAATCATATTTGTTTTCTAAAGAATTTGGTCGTTGATTTATTTCCCTTAATTTATTTTTAATTTTTCTGAAATAATGAATAGTTTTACCCCATGATCTTCCTTGAATAAAAATATCTGGAAAACACTTAAAAAAAATTTTTTATCATAAAACTAATTCAAAAAATGATAAAATTACAATTTTGATCCTCGCAGGGGGAATAAGAAGGCAGTTTGTCTAGAATAAATCTCGAATCCCAATTTTTTTCCTTTCATATTATCATTTTATTAATTTTTTTTGTAAATTAATGTAACTTTTTTTGAGGTATGGGTTTGACTCAGTCCTCTTTTTAAAGGTGTTGTGCTTGGGGTCACTTGGGTTTGTTTATTTGTAAGTGGGAGGAATTTGAAGGAATTCGTTTGTTTCATGAGTCTTCTAATATTTAAAAATTCTGTTTCTGTTTTATTTTTTAATTTTTTTTTTCATTATTAGATAAAAATCAACATAAATTAAAAAAAAACATAAATTCCATATTCAGATTATCTATTTGTTAATTTTTCTATTCTTTTTTCTGAACATTTTATCATTTCTTTCTCTTTCCTTTTTCTTTAATCCACATAAAGTAATTCCTTCAATAAAATTTTGGTTTTGTTGAATAATTGGCTCATTATTTTCGATTTTTTCAATATTAATTGAAGAATCATGCATTTTTCTGCTTTTATTTTTTTCCATGTACACCTTTTCCAAAAATGATGGTTGATAATTCTCCCCATCTCTTCTGTTTTCTTTATCTGCCTCAATAAATTCTGAACGATCGAAAGTCGTACTCAAAATATGATCTTCCTTTATTTTTTCTCTTTCCTCCTTGAATGTTCCCATAAAACCTTCTTTTTTTTCTTTTTCTTCAAGTGTCACACAAGTTTTAGCATTGAAAAAAAATCTGGGAGACTGTTCTTTTTTATTATTCCAAGGATTTTCATCCTTTTTTGAAGATAAAACCTCTTTACGATTTAGCAACAAATTTTTCTTCGTCTTCTTCTCAGAATTGAATGCTTTTTTCAAAAATTCCTTTAAAGGCTGGCTTGGTTTTTTTAAGATTTTGCTTGTTTTTTTGACACTTATTTTTCGAACAATCTCATCGTTTTGAAAACAAATTTTATTTTTTTGAGGTGAATTAGGATTATTTTCTTTTTTCTCTGAGTTGTATTTGTTTCTAAATGAAAAAATCTTCTTCACGATTTTGTTGTGGATTTTTTCACTACATAGGAACTCGCTCACCAAATATTTCTGCCTTTGCGCCTTTTCAGGACTATTGAACAAAACAGCATTTTCATTTTTTTCTTTATTTTTGTTTTCCCCATTTATTCTTGAAAATGAAAAATTTGGGTTATTCTCGATGTCTAACCTAAAAAATAAACAAATTATTAAAAAAATCTATCATTTTTTAAAAATTACATTTGATCTTCTGAGATTTTCGGTGGGAGTTCTGAAATATTTGGTATAAACTCAAAATTGTGAATCTCGTTGTTTTTTTTCCCAAAACATAATTTCGAACAATTATCCGAAATTATTTGACTTGGTGCGGAAAAATCTTCATTTCCATTTCCCACAATTTCTTTTATTAATGCGATAAAGTTTCTATCTTTCATTTCATATTCTAATCTTTCTTTCTTTAAGCAATACTGCAGACTTTTTGATTTGAAGTATTTCATCCATACCGCACAAAAAATGCTAACAATTAGCAAATTTATATTTCTCATTATAAGGAAATCAATAAATAAGCACGGTGCCAACATAATGCAAATATTGTCAGTGGAAATTTTATTAGGGGAATAAAGAATAGTCATCACAGTGACAAAAAAAAGTAAAAAAATGAGATTAATTTGCAAAGCAAAAATCAAAAGTAATTTTTTCGAATCGATTTTATCAAGAGATAATTCAAGAATTGTCTTTTTTGAGATTTTTTTTATGATCATCAATGGCAAAGGCAAAATTGATGAACTTATAAAAATCCAACCCACCATTTGATCCAACTCGAATGAGCTCTTTGACAGGAACAAAATATGCACATAAAAACTGACCGCAAAGCCAAAAAAATGAGTCCAGAGAAAGGGTTTTCTATAAATTTTTGCCTCTTTATAGCAAATGACAAACGAGAAAAAACAATTATATTCTCTTATGGCATTTGTTACAAATAAAAGCAAATTTTTTGGTTGTGAATTTTCGTCAAAACATTGGTTATTTGAGTTTTTTAAGTCAGATTTTTGGGCGAACTTAATATATTCCTCATATTTGCACTCTATTTTTTTGCCCAAATCATCGTTTGTATGATTATCTGTTCTTGGAAATTGAAAGTCAGGAATAGAACTTATATCCAGAACTTTGTTGCTTTTGATGATAGCTTTCTCAATGTCATTTTTCTCATGAAATGCTATGTTGGAATTTGAAGCTTCTTCTTGAAGTCCTGAACTAATTCTCATGAATTTCCTCTTCAAATTCAAAAATTCAAAGAGACTCAAAAACTCAAGAAAAAAGAAGGCGAGTTTCAACACCCCAAAAATGACTGAAATGAATATTAAGATGAGAAGAACGGAAGATGAATACATTAAATTTTCAAATTTAAATTTTTTTAAAAATTTATAAAAATCAAGTTTTTTTTTTATAGTTTTTTTAAAATTCAGTTAAAATATTTCTTTGTGCATTAATTTATTTTATTATTATACGACCCAAAGATGAAACAAAAATCTTTTAATTTTTGTGATTTTTCATTGATTCGTTTCTTATCGTTTTTTTTTGTTTCTCAAATAATAATAAAATATATTTAATCGATTGAAAGACTTCTTGATAATTAGTTTTTATATTAATATTTAAGAAATTCAGAAAATTTAAATTTTCGCAATATCAAAAAAAAAAAAAAATTCAAATGGACAACATTAAAAGAATGGCCATTTCCATGTATTTTTCATTATTTATGAAGTATTTTTCAGTTAAAATTCTAAGGAAGCATCAATTCACAAAATCACCATTTGAAAGAGTATTGAGCGATATGACAAATGAAGAGGATTTTTTCCCAAATATGAGTCGATTGATCGAGCTTTCAGAACATTCCTTTAATCAGTAAAATACCTTGCTTTTTGAAATATCTTGAAATTCCACAAAAAAGATTAGATTTAGTGGCCATGTACAATCATATTGGCAGAAGATTGAGTCCTAATGAAAAGAATTGGAGAAAACTATTGAAAGTATTGATTTTTTTTCTGTCATCATTAATTTTCTATTTTAGACCTTAAATTTGGTGGAAGCTTTGCTTGTTTTTGGCAGCCCTGAATGCTACTCTCATTTTTATGAATTTATTGACATGTTTAAATATGCAATGAACTTTGATTTTGTCGAAGAAGTGACAGGAAATCATGGAAAATCAGGTTTATTTTTAAGATTAAAAAAAAAAAAATTGACATTTTATATGCAGTGAGAGAAAAAGCTCAATTAATAGTGGATTTGTTGAAGAATAAAGATATTTTGGATGAACATCGCACAAATTTGAAAAAATTGCAGGAAAAAGTATTAGAGAAAAGTAATTTTTGTTGTTGCAAATTTCATTTCTTGAAATAATAATTGTATAAAATTTGGAAGTTCAAAGCAAAGAAAACTTTGAAACCAGCAATCCTAACGCAAAACCAACTTTCATAGGTGAAACATTTGAAAATTTCAAAGAAGGTTTTATCAATATGAAGAAGGATTTCACAGAATTTGGAAGCTCAATAGTTTCAGGAATTAAGAACGTGGTCATTACGAAGAATGTTGATCCGAAAGATCGTATAAAGATTATCAAAAAATATACATTAACAATATTCAGGGGAAAATAAATTGGAATTAGATGAATTTAAAGCCATGGGGAGTTACGACAATTATTTCGGAACAACAATTTGTGAAAGTGAGCAGCCAGAATCCAAGAAAGCAATAGAACATCATGGTGGGCAACCTGTCAGATTCGAAAAAAGCAGTTCAGCAGTTTACAATCGAAAGGAAAATGTTGACTTGTTGAATGATGATGATAAGGAAAATGAAGAAAAAGATAAAACAAAGGCAATTTTTTTCCATTTGTTAATAAATTTTATTTATATGTTAAAGGACAATCAAATTTTCATGAACAAACCTATTAAAGCCTTATGTAAACCTGGGGGTCTTAACCCCAAATCGGTCAAAAGTGATAATGATGCTCATGAGCCTGAAAACAAAAAAACAGATTCTGATCAAAACATTGTAATTTTTACATGAATGTTTTGATTTTGATGATTTTTCTTTTAGGATTTGATTTGAATCATGTGATTATTTTATAATATGAAAGAATTATCTATCATACAATAAAAAATAAAAAAATAAACACAAGAGTTTATGAAAACTAAAAAAAACTAAAATAACAAAAAAATATTTGTTTTTCTTGAATTTAATCCACTTTGCATCAGTTTTTAAAAGTCACCAAATAATTAAAATTATTTATCGAATATATTTTGACTATTTTTATATTTTTAATAATTTTTGCTTAAATTATGGAAAAATCTGAACAAAACGTTTCTGAAGTCGACACTAACAAACTTTCTCAAAATCAGGAGACTTTTAATAGAATTGAATTCTTCGCTATATTATGTAATGATGATCATCAAAATATTATTAAGTCCCTAATATTTTTCTTCATGATAAGGGGGATTATCACCAGGAAACGCTGAACAAAAATGTTTTGAGTTCAAGATGTTTTTAAAAAAACATCCCGAAAAAAAAGTGCCGGTAAAAATGAAAAAAACAAAAATATTTGAGATTCTTTGATATTTGAAAGTCGGCTGAAAAAAAATTGAAAAAATATATCGGGAACCTATTTGAAGAAAAAATTTACAATAAAGAAAATTTTGTTGGATTTTTGGAGTCCTTCTTCAAAATATTGGAAGTTTTCAAGAAAGTTCAAATGAACGCAAATTCATACAAAATTTTATTTAATTCAATAAAGTTTGCAAAGGTTCCTGAGATTTTAAAACTCTTAAAATTTATTTTGTATTTTAGGAAAACAATAAAGAAACATTTTCGATCTCAGAAGATTTAAAAAATCTGTGTTACGAAAATATTTTGAAACTTGATTTTTTATATTTGGTTGATTTTCTGGAGCTCTTTGAAATCGAAATGAACTTAGAAAAGTTGATAATTTTACAATTTTTTATTTAAAAATTAAAAATTTGAGTAGATTAGATAATCTTTCACAAATTTTGCTTAATTCAAAAAGATACAATGATATCGTTCATATTTTCCAACGGTATGAACCTCATCCCAATTTCGACATTGCAGATCTTATTTCTCGAATGTGCACAAAGCAAATGTATCCAAAATGTGAAATTTTGGCTGAGAGAAAGAAGGAATATGCAAATGTTTTTTATTATATTAATATTTTTTTTTTTTAATTTATTTTTAATTATATTTTGAAGATTTACATCAATCATTTAAGCACCAAGGAGAATTGGAAAATTGCTAAAAAATATATTCAGAAAAAAAATCTAGATTTGGATTTTTATCCAAAAATTAAAGAGTTTGCTGAAATGAGTTTTTTTAACTTTTATTTCCATGAATTCACATGGGAACAATGTGAGGAAAGGTTTGCTCATAAATTAAGTTTGTTGGCTCGATTGGCTCATGGCCTCTTTTTAAATGGAAAGAAAGATGAAGCTTTGTCTATTATAAAAAGGCATATGCTCATCAATTCTGATTTTTTAAGTAAAGAACTGAAAGAAATGTATGAAGTTGAAAGTGAACATTTTAAAATGGTTCCAAACAAATTGTTTGATCATGATGAATTCGCGCCTTATGAAGTGGTTTATTATCAAGAAAACGAAAATAATTACATTTTGCTGAAAAATTATGGCTTTGATGAGAAAGATATCACCATTATAGATAAAGATGATTTCACTTTGAAGGAGGCATTTGAAATTTTGCTTTCTTCAAAAATCGTATTTAATTTTTTTGATATTAAATAATTTGTTTTTAGATAGGATTGGATTCTGAATTTTTAAGTGAAGAAGAAGGGGTGGCAATTTTCCAGATGTCGAATGAAAAGAAAATTTTTATTTTTGATTTGATCAGTCTCAAAAAAAACAATAATTTCAAAGATTATTTTCTGGAATTGATGAAAAATGAAAAAATCATAAAAGTCATTTTCTTTATATAAGAAGTTGAATGAAATTTAAAAAAAGGTTGGCCATTCAATTGCAGGTGATCTTTGCCAAATCGAATCAAGTTTTGATTTCAATGGGCAAATCATTCTCAATAATTATTTTGAATTGACAAAACTTTATCAAAGTTATCAACAGGCTCATGCAAAATTAGAAAATATAGATGGAACTAATTTAGCTTTAAAAACTGCATTAAAGCATATATCCAAAGAACTGTTAAGTTCTTTCCTATAAATATGCATTTGAGTTATTTTTATTTTTAGAAAAAGAATTATCAAAGGGAGAACAATTTTCCAATTGGAGTGTTAGACCACTCAGAAAATCGCAAATTCATTACGCTGCCCTTGATGCTTTTGTATGTGTTCAGTTGTTTTTTGAGTTCCAGAATTTGTTTCATAATAATGTATTTTTATAATTTTTTTACATTTAACTTATATTTTTTAACGAGAATGTGGATGATTTTGAACAAATGAGGCAAAATATTAGCTCTAAATTTAAAATTATCTCTCAAAAAAGTCCTGAAATGGGGTATTTTTTTTATAATGTTTGATTCATTATATTTATTATTTTTACCTTTAGAGAAGAAAACGAAGAGAAAAAAATTGAAGATGAGGAGGAAATTTCAGAGGGAAAAACCCGTTAAATTTCCTTTTATTTTTTTCTTTCTTAATTAAATATTACTAAATTACAGAATCACCCAAATCCTATAAAAAAAAAGAAAAGAAGTAATATGATGATTTGGCAATAATTAATTATATTTCTTTTTATAAGGAAAAAAAACAATGATGAGATGGCTTCTAAAGAAAAAAAACGTAAAAAATATATAAAAAAATAATTTGATTTGCTTTTAAAGCGACTAATTTCTCTTGTGATGAGAGCTTTAAGCACTTTTTCCTAAACAAAAAAGCCTCAGAGCTAAAATTCATCATGGATAATATGTTAGGAAAACTTGCATCTTATTTCCGCAATTTTGGGATCGATTCCTATTATATGGCTGATAAAAATGATCAGCAATTATACCATTTGGCAAAAGTCGACCAAAGGATCATTGTAACAAAAAATAAGATAATTTTCAATACCAAGCATGGTTTGCCCATCATTATGCCAAAATCCACAAATACAGAAGGTTATATTTTGGCTATAAATAAATTTATTTTTATCAATTTAATTATAGAACAATTCAAGGAGATTAAAGAATTTTTCAAATTGGATTTCGATGGTTGCAAATTGCTAAGTCGATGTTCGAAGTGCAACGGAAATAATATGGTTGTTATGGATAAATTGGAAGCAAAAAAACAGTTGAATTGGGATGATGAAAATGTTTTTTCTCAAGTAGAGGAGTATTTGCAATGTGTTCAATGTAAGCAAATTTATTGGGAAGGATCAACTTCGAGAAAAGCCAAACAAAGATTTGAAACTCTATCTTCAAGCCAAAATTAAATTTTGAGCCTTAACTTATCTAGAAATTTAAAAATAAATGATTTCAAACAAAATCCATAAAGAATTCAATATATTAATTCATACAGTGGGATTATTTTTTCATTTGGCAATCTCTAAATAAATTTATAAATGCTAAAAATTATAATGATTTTTTTTTGAATTTGTAGATTTTCAAAACAGATATTTGGGAAAAATTTAGTGTTATTAATATAAAAATAAGGTAAATTATTAAAAGGAAACATAAATTCAGTCTTATGCAAATGTTTCGAATTTCAAAAGAATTGTTCTCTCACCTTTTGAAAAAACAAACTCCTTTCCTTTCAACTCCCAATAAAAGATACATTAATTTGGCACTCTCAGTAAATTAAAATCTTCTTCTTTTTATTTAGCTTGCAATTCTTAGGGATTTTCGACGAATCTAGGGAAAAAAATAGAAAAAGTTGGCATTTTTAAATCTAAGTATTCATCAAAACATTTCATAGATCCATGAATTAAAGTTCAATGATGACTGGAAAGAAATAACTGCTCATAAAGGATCATTGGTGCTGGATTTTTATGCAAAGTAACAAATTTTGGGAAAATCTTAAAAATAATTATTTTGACGAAAGTTGGTGTGGACCTTGCAAAAGATTATACCCGATCTTAACTCAAAAAGCCAGCTCGTCAGAACATAAATGGAATTTGCTTTACGTTAACATTGATGAGTTTCCAGATTTGGCGGAAACTTATCAAGTCATTATTAAATAGATAAAAATTAAGATTTTTTTTTTTCAAAAAACAAGGTCCAAGCTGTTCCGACTGTGGTTTTGTTACAAGACGGAAAAGTTGTGGATAGTATTGACCTATTTTCATAAATCATATATATTTTTGTTTTAGAATTCGTCGGCTTCCCCGCAGATGATAAATTAGCAGCCTTCTTGGGAAAAGCTAATAGTTATAAATGAAGAATGAATGCCCTTGCAATCAACAATAAAAAGCTAATGAATAATTTTAAAGTTGGAAAATTCTCTTAAAAAAAACTAGAAAAAAAAAAACAAATTCTGGTTCGGTAAATAAAAAAACAAAACATTTAAAAGGAAATTATGAAATTGAAAAAAAATTAAATTTTTTTTCAAATATTAATATTAATTCATTTAATTTCTCATTCGTCAAAAAAAAATATGTCAGAACAATTAAAACAACTCTCGGTTTATAAGGAAAAAGCTTGCAATGCTCTGTATTTTGTGAACAGCCGAATCAAAAGATTTGGATGGATAAATATTGCTTTCATTGGAGTCGTTGGCTATATTGCTTCAGAACAGTTAATATGATTTTTTTTATTATAATTTCTTATGTTTTTTTTTATTTATGACATAGATGGAGAGCTAAAAGGAGCCTACCGATATATTTCGATATTACATTGTTGTCCAGAAAAAAACCCACGCGAACAGTTTATGAAGACCTATATGCCCTTAAAAAGAAATAGAAAATAGCAAAAAAAGAATTTTCTGAAATTTGAAAAAGAGAAAAAGAGAAAAAATGAAATATTAATCAATTCCATTTTTTTTATAGTCTAATCAGTTTCCTTCACAGATATTTTTTCCTAATAAGGCAAAAAACAAAAAAATTTTCTTTGAATATAAAATAATTATTTAGCTTTTTAAAAATAATTTTTCTGAAATTAATAAATGAAGCTTGTAAAAGTCATATCGCTGCTAATTCTTTCCCTTTATTACGCAACTTTTTCTTTTTGTCAAAAGACACGTACATTTTCCCTTTTTTTTTCTCTCCAAAAATCCTCAATAAAGCCCTTGCCGATGTCAATATGCTTCCACCAAAACAATATCAGATGCAAAAAAAGGATATGAATAGGATTAAAGACGTGATAGAAGAAGAAGTGACATTTTTCAAACATTTAGCAATAAATTTTTTTTAAGATCAAACAAGAGATTAAATCAGTTGAGGAAAAATGGACTTTGAAAGAAAGAATGAAAGTAGGATAAATTTTTATTTAAACCGATTTTATTTTCATGAGAAAGGAAAGCTCATTAGGAATGATGAACCTTCAAAATTCTCAATTTTCACCTTTGCCTGGTGCTTCTCCTCCTTTTCCGGCTTATTTATACCCACTTTCAAAAAAAAGTATGGAGGATGACGCAAAGAAAAAAACATACAAGGAAGAAAAAAATGAAAAAAAAGCCGATAAGGTAGTTTTTTTAATTTGGATAATCATATAGAATAAAATAAACATAAAGCTTGCAAAAGAACTATATATGGTAAATTCCGCAATAAGTCAGCTAAAGAAAAGCATTGATCAATCAAAAAGAACCTTAACACAGCCATTAGTTTTATTGAGTTTATCTTGATGTTTTATTTTTTTTTTAAAAATAGACCAAAATGGTTAGCACCATAGTTCATTCCCAAGTTAATGATTTAATGAATAATCCAAGATTCGAAGAAAAAGCCCCTCCAATCCAAAAAATTCCAAATGTTCAAACGTCGGATGAAAATTCTTCACTAAATCCTAATAATAACAATGCCACTGAGGAAGGAACACCAACACCAAAAAATGAAAAAAATGAGATCCAAGTTCCTGCAGAAAATAAGGCAGAAGAACTTCCTTCAGAGAAAAATGAGAGAGAAACAAATGTTAATTTGAATTTTTTAATTAAATGAATTTTGGTTGAAGGTTCTTGAAAAACCAACAAATGAGAATGAGGATAAATCAACTTTGGGAAGTCAAGAGAAAGAAAATGAAGATTCTCAGAGTCAAAATTCAGAAAATAATGATTTTTCGAAATCTCTCCCACCTCAGGAAGCTATTTACTCAAAAAAAACGCAGGAAAGCAAGAATGTGGAAGAAAATAAAGAATTTAAAGAAGAGAATAATGTTTCTAATAATCAGAAAAATGGAATCATTATCGATCAATCGAATACCATAAAAGTTACTAATGTTGATGCTAATGAAAAAAATACTATGCTTAATGGGATAAATGTTCCTCCTAATTTAGGAGGAGGATCAATGCACATTGAAGATGAGGCTTCCGAAAATAGTCAACCAAAAAGTAAAATAAGGAAAATTTATTTAGATAATGATGAAATTTATTTTAAGATGGCCCATTGCAGCAAATTCCTCTTCAAAAAAATTTTAAATCTTTGAATCAGTATGTCAAAGAGGAAAGGGATATACTAAGTCAATCATCTTCATTATCAGAAAACAAAATAAACGGAGCTATCAAGAAAAACCTGCATAAATTTATTAATGAAGTCAACTAATTTAAAAATAATTAAAAAAAAATAAAATTAAAACATGAAAAATAACCAAAATTGGCCTCCTCCTTTCCAAGGATATCATTATCCACAGCAGCAACCACCTCCCCAGCAATATTGTCCACAACAACAACCTCCTCCTCAAAATTTCCCTCCCGAACAACAACCTCCTGCCCAGCAACCAACTCCTGTTCAAGGCCAAACCTATCAAATGCCTATGCCTGGAATGCAATACCCAATACAAAATCCAGTTTCTTCCATTACAGATGCACAGCTTCCAATTCAAAACTATGACCCAAATATTAACAACCAACAAATGCCTACTAAAGGCGTTGTAGATCCAAATTGCCCAAATTTATTTTACCATAATCAGATGGTTTGGTTTCAATTTAAATCAAATGGAATTTGTTTCTATGATTTCAATACGAAAAAATGGATCCCTGGGATCAATGCAAATAATCATCAATTTTTGGGCTATTTTAGAACAGCTCAGCTTCCTGATGGATCTATGTTGATTACAGGGGGAAGTGATGGAACAGACATAATTTTTAATACAGTGTTATTATATCATGTTGATGGACGAATTACAGCAAAGCAAAACATGAAATTGCCAAGAAGGGCTCATTGTTGTATTTATAACAATGGTGGTGTTTATGTTTTTGGTGGGGTGAATAACAAAGGTTTCCTTCAAGATTGCGAGCGATATAATTTACAAACTGGAACTTGGAGTGATCTTGACCGAATGACCAAAAAACGAACTTTAACGAGTTGTTGCAATTTCAACTCAGACTCTATTTTCGTTTTCGGAGGGTATAGTGATGATGAAAAAAAAGAACTTGACTTGATAGAAAGATTTGATATTAAGACCAATAAATTCTTCGCAATGTCATTTAAATTGTTAGATAGACTACAAAATCCTTTTGTTGTGCAAATAAACCCCACAGAAATATTAATTATGGGAGGATATAATGATGATATGGGGGATTCAGCAAATGTTGTTTTGATGGATGTTTATAATGGAGGTTTTAAGCCATTGCCAAATTTAAATGAGAAAGGATGGGGAATCTACCCACCTATTTTTTCCGGAGGAATTTTTTGCTTATTTATGACTGGAGAAGATCCAGAAGCGCCAGATGTTATCGATTATTATCTTAAATTATGAAAAAGAGCAAAGAATCAAAAATAAATTTTAAAATGAAATTAACAAAAAAATGCAATAGGGCTGATTTTGCTTATTTTTATTCGACTGGTTTTAAAAACATTTGGTCAAATGTTTAAAAAAAACGATCTGTTGTGTTTTTTTTTTTAAATTAATATTTTTTAATGAGGAAAATCTTTAAAATAAGCCTTATTAGAAATAACAAAATTAAAAATTATTATTAAGTCAGAAAAATAAATAATTTAAGTAGGAGCAAATTTTTAGTTCATTCGGTTTTTTTTAAAAGCATATTAGTGGGATTTGAAAAAAAAATCCAATCATCAAACCTGATTCGGAGCTTCAACGATTTTTTCGCAAAGCAAAATACAAATAAAGTAAGTTAGGGTTATTTTTTAATTTTTTAAGATTTAACTGAAATTAAAAACAAAATTTATAAAAATTCCCGCCTTTTATGACTT
>Ga0302186_10000322_pt1 | contig 43643 bp, 23 predicted proteins | sample II_Bog_E1_2_FD_198782 | JGI IMG/M metagenome (GOLD analysis project Ga0302186, IMG submission 198782) | Peat permafrost microbial communities from Stordalen Mire near Abisko, Sweden - II_Bog_E1_1 | ecosystem: Environmental > Terrestrial > Soil > Wetlands > Peat | place: Sweden: Abisko... | reverse complement strand
GGCTATTGAACAACTCTAAGATTTCATTCTGCCTATTTTTTGCATTAAAATTGGGGAATGGGGATTGTAATTTGGGGGTAAAATTAACACTATAATTTTCAAGGAAAATCATTCACCAATTTTTAAATCCACTCTCCTCTATTTTTTGTATCGCCACATCGATACCGAAGAACATTTCTAATCCATCAAGCAATTCTAAAATCAAAGGCAAAGATAAATAAGGCAAAAACAGAAAAAAAATCCTTAATGGAAAAAATAAAAGATACCATTTTACGAGTACTTAGAAAATAGCTTTGGAGTCAAAGGTGTTGACCAGTATCACAATAGTACTGCAAGGATTTTTTATCAATTCAAGACCCTATCAGCAATGATTGACTGTGACTTCGAAGAAGGGAAGATCTGCCATAGTTACCTGCATCAAATTAATAAAATTTTTGGTGAAAATAGTGAAGAGACTATTCGATCTTTGCTGAATTTTGCCAAGCTATGCTTCTTAAGAAAATAGTATTCCCCCTTTTAATCTTTATGCAAATGGTCAATCAGTTTAATATAAAAAGTATATTCAATGGAGACTCTAAAAAAAGATTAAAATATGGTTGGCATCTAACTTTTAGTGGCTTAAAATTATTTGCAGCAAGGTAAAACAAAGGAAGCAAAGAGTATTTTGAAGAATGCTTTAGGCATTTTAACATCTTTGGAGAAAAAAGACGATAAAAGATAAATCGAATGCTGGCTCATGCTCGTTGAGTGTTAAATAAAGTTGGAAGAGAAAGATTTTATATAAAAATACCAAAGATCATACTCAAAGGTGCTTGAAAAAGTCAAGATGGAAGGGATACCGTTCAGAGGCAGAACTGTTGCAGACACTGAGTGGCGCATAGCCTAAAGGTGTTGGAAAATAGCTGAAAAAACTAATAACTTTGAGATGCAAAAAGAAACTCTTGATCAGCATTATCGAAGAGCAATGGTTTTATTTTCTGCTCAGAATGTAGAAAAATGTGTGGTTGCATCAGAAACAATCCATTGGAGTGAGTTTAACAAAATTAAATTGGAAAAGCCATCGCTGAAAGAGAATAGATATACAGTTTACTTAGATTTTGCAAGTATTAAATTGTATATTTAGATAAAAGTATACAAGCAAAACAATGTGAGGTTTTAAAGGAGATAAAAATATTTAAACTGCAATAATTATTCCTAAATGGTAATAAAATAAGAAGCGAAGGCTGCCACCATTTGAGTAGTGCGAATTGGCCCAATCTTCGTCAATTAAATCTCAGTAATAAATCAATAAGTTAGACGATAATTCAATAGGAAGCTAAGGCTGCCAGCATTTGAGCAGCGCGAATTGGCCCAATCTTAGTCAATTATCCCTAGGTAATAAATCAATAAGTTAGACGATAATTCAATAGGAAGCTAAGGCTGCCAGCATTTGAGCAGTGCGAATTGGCCCAATCTTAGTCAATTATACCTAAGTAATAAATCAATAAGTTAGAAAGGAATTTAATAGGAAGCTAAGGCTGCCAGCATTTGAGCAGCGCGAATTGGCCCAATCTTAGTCAATTATCCCTAGGTAATAAATCAATAAGTTAGAGTATAATAATCTGGAACCTCAAGACATAGAGCTATTCAATAAAGTTGCTTAACTTGCTACTGTTTCTATAAACATTTGATCTTCCATATCTAGAATTATTTTATATTATGTTTAATAATCACTACATTAACAAAGAGTGAAATTAACCCTGATTTCTAAGGGAAAATGAGTATATGCATATTTCTCATATAAACGAAGAACTCTCAAAACAGTTTTAAAAAATAGAGATGAATTATCATTGGAGTTAAAGTGGATTAAAAAGTAAGACACGAACTTTCAGAGTGCTCATGGAGAGATAAATATTTTTTTTGAAATTGAAAGATAGAACGAGAGGAAGAATTATAAGTTAATGAGAGGAAATTTCGATTATTTCAGCTGGAAAACAATTAGGCTAATCAGATTATTGAAACTTTGTAAGAAAAATGTCAACAATTTTTTGGTAGATCTCATCCACGCTAAAAACGTCATTTCCACAGTAATCAAGAATACAACTAGATGCAAGATTAAATGAATAAAAAGCATATCTAAGAAAAGACAATAATTAAAGAGTTGAAACATCATTAATATGTGCATCTAAGGCAATAAATAAAATTAAATTCACGACTAAAAGGATAAATCTCATTTGGAATAAGAGATAATTCGTCTCAGGCTGAAAATAGCCGAATTTGAAAAGAGAAAGATGACAAACTATGAAGAAATCATTCTCAATCTGGGTGCTTCGATTAGTATATATATAAAATAGAATGAAAGTGCTCAACAACAGTAAGAAGCAATCATCACGGCAGCCCATAAAGGAAATAAACCTCAAAACCACCTCCATTCAGGAGCTGTACAATATGGCTGAGCAGTACTACTACAAACTGAGTTAAGCTCAATAAAACAAGTGGCACGCTATCATATCTCGAGGCGGTACTCGAAAGGATAAGATCAGTTTGATGGCTACTTAAATCATCAAGAATCCTCATACGTCGCTTCAGCAATTCGAATAGCTAGTGAAATGGTGTTTCGATCAGAATCATCACTTTGCTCTCGATTCCTGCCAAACACTAGTAAATATTTATCATGAATACGTCTTTGCTGATAAAAGCTCTCTGAAGATATTTTTGGACTCAGTGCAAGCACAAATAAGAGAATAAAAAGAAAAGTCTCGTAGTTTTGTAAGATTTGGTTGGATACTACTTAGAACATCAAATCAAACATTTTTACAGCTAATTGATTCGAAGCTTATAGCTTCTGTTGGGATCAATTATATTCTTTGTTAAAAAATAGCCATTCATCTGCTATGCTGACTTCCCTGACCAAACATACTGAACTGCGTCGGATAATCATAAACATTCTCATTAATAAAAGGATGCTTATGGATGAAAGGACAAGAGGATTCATTTTTTTCATTCCAAAAAGGAGCTTTCATTATAAAATAAATTAAATAAATAGCATTAAATATCATAAAATATAGAGTAAATGCAATATAATATTTTGTAATATATCATAACACACTTCAAACTAAAAGATAAATGAATAATTACATTAAAATATTTATACTTCAAATTATTATTCTCATATTAAGTATATTTTAAATAGTAATATTATAAAATCAAATCAAGTCATCGAGAGTAACAGGCAGAATTCTCTAATTTTATTAATTTGCGGCATCTCTCCAATCCTTACAATTCCTCTTGACCATCCATTCTCATTGATGTTATTGAGGCATTCTAATTCTCTATGAAAAAAGCATCTCCCTTCCAATAGGGATTCTAAAAGCATTTTTAGATAACAAGCAGGACAGTTAAAGTCACTATTTTGAGAAAAGATACCAAGGAATCCTTCTCTTCTATGTTTTAAAGGCGCCCCTTAGTCATCCGCTTCAGTTCTGTTTGATTTATTTTTTCCGCAATTTTTTAAGAAATCAAGCGGGTATCTTTCAGCCCTAAATGCTTTGAATAATAAGGGAGATAGAGCTACCAAATGAAGAATACTAGTCTTAATGTTTTGGCTGCCTCTAAATCAGGAAACGTGTAGTAAATGTGAATTAGAAATTTCTAGAAACTTGGCTCCTTTTTCAAAAAGTAGTAAAATTTACCAATAATAAATGGATTATCGATCTGTAACTTTTTTAGCATACTTTCTAGGTATTATTAGAACCTCACCCACTTAAATATGGGATTAGTCTTTGTCTTTGGGTTGGACTCTTAACTGAAAACCTTAAAACCTTTTCTGAAGAAAAAAGGATTTTTGGAAATAGTGTTCTCTAAGACTGTTTTATGTTCCTCAAGCAAGTCTGATTAAAAACTAATGTCAGATTATGTTGAAAAGCAATCCTAATTTGATTCTTAGTCTCCATCCTATTGCCCCTATATTTATTTTTCAACAATAATATGTTCGGAAATTACTGATGATTGTTTGTTCATACTTTTTTGATCATTTCCTTCAACAGCTACCTCATTTTGCTATGATTTTTATTTTTGAGAAAGAGTGTGTTATTGTTGTTAAGAATTCATATATTCTTTAAAACTATATTATAAAATCATCGAATATAATTTCAGATTTCTATTGACTTATATGGCAAGTCAAATTTATTCGAATAAAGAAGCCGAAACTTATAGTTTAACTTCAAAACAGAGATTTCAGGAAATCTAACTCTGAAACAGACATTTAAGTAAATTGGTTTCTAATAATTTTCTTATGATTTTTGTACAAACAACTAATTTTTGCATGTGAAATGGAGAGAATAGATAAACCTTGGGAGGGGTTTGACTTTTATTGATTTCTTTAATAAAAAAGTACAAAATCTATATTTTTTCTTTATTGTTCTATAATTCAAACTGATGATAGTGGTAAAATAATTTTCCATCAATTTTAATCAAGTAAGACTTTGGCACTGTCTGCTATTTGAAAATTGCATAGAAATGATTAATCAAATTTTTAAAAAATATTTGTTTTTAAAAATTTCTTTGGGTTGAGGCATCAGGAAAAATAAAATTCCTCTGACTCATACTGCTTATATTATTTTAACAGTTTCTGGAAATCTTTCAACGTTAAATTGAAATTCTCAAACAAATAATACCAAAATGAATGGTTTTGTTCAAATTTATTGTGGGCTGGTTATTGAGTTCTAAATTTAAAGTATAATTTTTTTCCATTTTAAAGAAACTTCTCACGGTAGTTTTTTTTAATATAAGGCTTGATTATTGTAACTATTTTCCTTTATTTTCCATTAGACCTTGTCTTGAAGATAAAAATGTAAAAATAATGCTTGTGTCATTGAATAAAAGGTATGGAGTAGGATGTCAGATAAACGACCTGAATTAACATTTTATAAATCACAAAAATCAATAAAACTTGGATAAAATTGCTCAATACTATCAATTTATACCTGCATAATTGAGATATAATTTAACGATGCAGTAATGTTTAAAAATAAGAAAAAATCGCAGTCTTAAAGAAATCAATTGCCACAGCAATCAATGTTCTCTTGCTAACTCAGGCTATTAGCAAGCCCCCAAGAACATATCTCTAAAGCTTTCCACGAAAAGTGTGCACTTAAAACCCCTCCTTAAAGTTCGAAACATTCCCAGTCATATTTGCAAAAAAATAGAGTTGAAATCAAGTTCGTTGCCTGTGGGTATTAAAAATTAATACAGTAATAAATATGATAGTTAAACTTTAAACATTCCAGGATATCATGGTGCCAAAAACAACATTAAAGACAATAATATAGATAAGTAAAATCGACCAGCTTCTATGAATGAGTTGAAACATCCATCAAATTCTTTTGGGAGGCACACTTTCTATAGTACATAAGAGATTGATAATATAAAAGAGCTTCGACCCATTGAAAAGTTAAAAATAGATACTAATTTTGAAGCAGAAAAAAAGAGAGAAAATGAAATCTATAACAGGCTTAAGTTAGGCAAATCAAGCAGTCGTGTTGGAATCCTTAAACTTCGTCAAAAAGACCAAAAGATAAAGACAGAAAGTTAAATTGGATTAACTAATTTTCCTCAATCCCCTCAATTTATGCCTCAAAAAGCTTTTCGAAAAGGTATTATCTAACAAATTTTCAATAAAGTAAAAATTAAATAAACGATACAAACTGAAAGTGTAAAATCCAACCGCTATGAAAGCAAAAAATAGAATTCTTTGATGGAATCAACAATACAATAGAGTGAAAGAGAGTAGTCTCCTCCCTTAGGTTAAAAAATTGACAAGATTTTTCATGCTGATTGTAGCACAATCGAAGAGAAATAGGAATGCAATACTTCTTTTATAAGCAAAAAAGATTATAGAGAACTTACAAAATATTTAGAAAATTTTAATCCAGAAAAAAGAAAAAAAATTGAAAAGGGAAAATTTCGTAAAAAGTTTCCCTAGAATTTTTTCAAATGATGCCTTTCCTCTTTTATAAAATCTATATAATTATTATTAATTAAATCTAAGCTAAGATTATAAACAAAATGATTGGCAAAAATGTAAAATAAGTCTAAGCTGCATACGCAAAATGTAAACGTGAATATAATGATTTGCTTGAAAAGAATCAAAATGATCTTATTAAAATAAGAATTAAAGAAAAGACATTGAATGTATTGACATATTTATTTAGGACAAAATCATCGCTATTCAAAAGGAGAAGGAATAGGAAGTAAATAAACTAAAAAATGAAATATAAGAATTAAAAGAGAAAGTAAAAGTCAAGTAAATGGGCAAACAGTCTTCAAAATTAAAGTCTGAATAAATAAGAATTGGCCAAGATTAAATGTTAATGTTAAAAGATATGATTAAGAAAAAAGATAAAAAAATATCTGAATTCAGAAAGATAACATAAAAGAAATGTCATAAATTATAATTATATATAAAAAATAAATAAGGAAAACTAATAAAGTATCAAACTGCTTCATTAAAAGATTGCAGCATACGAAGTAAAATAATAAGAAGAAGAATAAAAAATAAAGATTATTGCGTAAAAATAGTCTCAAAAAATTGAAATTGTTAATGAATATTAAAATAAAATCAAAAATTTAAAATAAGAACAAAAATAACAAAATGAAAGATAATCAAATAATTCTTTGTTAAAATTTCAAGACATCTGGGATAGATATACTAAAGTCATCAAATAAAAAACTGAAGAAATAGAGCGTCTTACAATAAAAAGCCAGGAATAGAGAATAAAAAATGAGAACATCATCAATATATTCAAGGAAAGATTGCAAAAAACAAATTAAGAACTCAAAGATTCATTATAAAAATTAAATAAATTAAAGGTTGTTTGTGAAATCAAAGAATAAGAATTACAAAAATTGAATTGCTCAATGCAAAAATTGAGTAAAAGATAATAGCATAACAATAATAAGAGTTAATGTGCTCAATGTTTATAGTTAGACCAACAACTATAGCTCCACAAATAAATGCTGAAATCCGTTCGAATGATGTTGAAATTCAAATAAATGTAACTTTAAAAATGGAAAAAATGATATTTATTAGTTATATCTTCGCTATGGGATCATTTTTATACCATTAGATTTAATTATCATTATCATAAATTTATTGAAAATGTCAAGCCAGAATAAATTTAAAAGAAGGCATAGTACAAATGTAAAATCAATCAATAATTGGAACCAAACAAGCTCCACCAATTTTTGTTCAGAGGCACAACCTGCCACCCCCCTTTATAACTACTCTCACATACCAATGCCAAAATAAACAGCGAAATGGAATCAATCTGCAACAACTTGGAGACATGCGAATCATAAATATAGTTTTTCTAAAGAATCTCGATTCAAAGACTATTCTCTGAATTATACTGATATTATCGAACCTCAAATTCCATCAACTCTAGTATCAAAAAAATGTACCTTTGGAAATGGAACTAAAAAGCCAATTTCAGCTGTAGTTTTAAGAAATGCTCGCGAAAAGCCAGGACCAGACAGGTACGATATGACTTTTATAAATTAATAATCAAGGAGTCTTTAAAAGGGAAAAACGTTTGGCATCAGCTGGAGGCATTATGAGACTAATTTTCTGAAACATAGAACAGATGTTTATGCTGAATTTCAAACCTTTCATAATCCTTCTTCCAAATATTAAAGTAATACTGATATGATTTAGTTCGTGAAGAGCCAGGAAGTGCACATCATAAATTTACTGCTTACGGAAGATTAAAAATGTATACTTCTAAAATGGCTCAGGACAAAAATTGGGTGCCTGGCCCATATCATAGCATTAATGATCGCAAATTCTATGGAACTGTTGGAATGAGCTAGCGTAATTTCTCGTTTGGTGAAAGGATGGATTTATCAATGCCAGCGAACAATAACCCCGAAGCTATTTATGAAATTCCTGGTTTTTGTGATAAATTCTCCAAAGTAAAGCTTAAAAATAAAAAATCAGTGTCTTCAAGGATGTGAATATATTGATTTTTATTTGATAATTTTACTTGAGCATCTTCGTATTTATAATATTTGTCATAATTTAATGAAATACTCAATTACTTGTAGCAATGAAATTCCTGAGGCTTTACTTCAATCCAATTTTATCTTTAAACGATCATACTCAAATTATACTTCAACAACAACATTAGAAATTACATAAGAAAATAGGCTTCGACTTGCAAACTTTCCAAATCATATCAGATAAAATAATAGTCTGAATTCATCAATTGAAAATCGAAAAATGGAAGTTATCCTCTAAACTAATATAAATTGGTAAAGACTGCGCTTTGTTTGGTAAGGTTAAGATGAATGGGTTTTAGTCTTCCAGCAGCCTTTGTAGCTTCATTATGTGTTAAAGAAATATTCAAAATTAGTTTCAATTTAACTTGAAAATCCTTTAAACCTCGAACAAATTGTTTGCTTTATCAATTATTCGTAATTAATTGTATATGGACACTCTCCTGACACCTTTACTAATCACATTTATAGCATAAACCTTACTACTTTTGAAATTAGAGAACTTACAGATTCAAAAAATTATTCACCAGGATCAAGAATTAACTACTGGGCTTATTTTTCTGATAATCGGCTTTATGTTACAGGAGGAGTTGATAAAAACTAAAAAAAAATCGAATAGCTTTTGTGGACTTTTAATTTAGAAAGCGGATATTGGTTTGCTTTAGAAATGCCATTGGATACTCTTATTTCGTCATAGCCTCAAATAAATATTTAATTTTAAAGCGGGAAAGTTCTCGTAATTGGTAAAAAATAACTTTGTCTTGTTGAGTTGTATCAAAGTCGAGTGAAGGGCATCGATGAATGGAAATAGAAATTAGGATAATAACATTTAGCCAATATAACTGGAGTGTTTATTCTTTAGAATGAGATTTATCTGCATTCAAATAAGCAAATTTTATTATCAAAATTAAAAATATAAAAAATTAAAGAAATTAAATGATTGGCTATATAATGTAATCATAATATAGTGTGCATTATTACTTCAGTTTCCTAAAGCTGTAATATCCTATATTTTATGTCTTTTGTTTGAATTTTGTAAGATTAAACAGAAAGATATTATTATTTTGAAGTCGGAAGCATAGGAAGAATATTTAAGAAAATATATAATAAAAAAATGTTTTATCATGTACATACTTAAATTGCATCTATTTTGTAAGAAATTTCATGCTATAATATATTTATATCTCCCATAATCTGATAAATATTTCTTTCAAACTCGAGATAATAAAAAATAATTTTAATGGAGATTTAAGTACAACTTCTTACCGTATTAAAAAATATAAAGACTGAATGTATATATCGTCGTAGTTTTCCCTAAAGTTGGATTGATGTATATTGATCTAAAATTACTATACCCTTTTTATTAAGCTCTAAAATTATAGCATAAATTTTTTTAACAAAGTTCCGGTGAAAGTAATTAAAGGCACAAGAACTATCATAATGAAATGTGGTCCATAAAATTTGTTATTATTAAGTTGTTTATCAATTTTTCTATAATATTAATTGCATTCCCATTTTATGAATTATATCTCCAAAAAGTAATAAACAATATGAAGATCCTTTTCAATGTTAAATTTAATGAATTCTGAACACAGGTCAAGGCATAATTATATATAAACATTATAAACGAATTCTGGAGATAAGAATATTACTCAAGCGTTTAAAAAGCAGATGATTATTATAATATTTACAGATCAATTATGCTTTACTCAAATATTGAAGATAAACTATAGTGTGAAGACTCAACAAGTACATGCCTTACTAGACCTTCTTCTCTCTCGACATATTGTATAGGCAACTATCAGCTGCTGAAAAAAATTCAAGTTGGAGGTCAAGCCACGTATTTTCTAAAAATACTTAGAATATTTATGGCAACCAAGAATTAGGAATATTTTGCTATAAAAGTTTATGATTTTGGAGAAAGGCAAGACAGAGACTTTAAAAATTAAGTTTAGATCAATGGAAGGTTAGACTGGAAGGGGATTGTCCCTGCAGTTGAAATCGTTAAGGAAGCGACTATTCACTGGGAGGATGATTAATAAAAACCCTGCCATATTTTAGTGATGCCGTTCTATGAAAATGGAGACCTTTTTTAATGGATCAGTAAAAAGGGAAATTTTAATGAGTCATAAGGAAGATATTTCATCAAGCATCTACTTTCAATTTTTAGATATTTAGAATCAAAAAATGTTTTACATCGGGATATTAAACCTGAAAATATACTCTTAGGAGACAACTACTTGCCCCTTTTACTTGATTTTGGACTCGCATTGGATAGCAGACAAAAAAGTACAAATTTTGTTGGAGATGTTAGATTTGCTTCTCCCTAGGTTTTAAAGCACATTGAATACACTCTCAAATCTGAGATTTACAGTCTGGGGATTCTCTCTTTTTATATACTAACTGGATAATTACCATATACTTTTGCAAGAGTTACTGACCCAAATTACCGCCTTCTTTTGGAAAAGAAATATTCAATTTTTTGGAGTAAGGTTGACAAAAAAATTAATAAATTTTTATCACCGAACTTTAAGGAAATGTTTATCAACATGATCAGTTCGAAATCATCACAAAGGCCATCGATTGAAGACCTTTTATAATATCCTTGGCTCAATGAGGGAGATATGACAAGTGAAGAATTTACTCTCTCAATGAAGGAGAAATCGTCTCCTTGACTTCTTGCTAATTAATAAACTTCTATTCTTTTCTAATTTTAAATCCTATCATAAATATTGTCACTATTATCTTAGAGTTGAGAGCTATTGATAAAATTATTTGACAGATTAATAAGAATATTGTAACTTCAATGATTTTCGATCAAAATTAAGCCAACCTTGATGCATGGAAAACGGAAATGCATGTATATTAGAAAAATAAAAGAACAAAAAAGCCTTTTGGGCAATCTGTCACTCCCATTCCTCGAGTGACTCACGAGATAATTAAAGAAAAAGAAAGCGCATTTAACCCCGTCCTCCAAGCTTATAAGCGCCAATAAGACGATTTAAAAGACACTTTTACTTTCCAATAAAAACGTACAAAATCCCTAGCCTCTCATTTTGTAAGAATTTGACTATTCAGAAAAACACCATGAAGTACTAAAAAGATTTTGATATAATTAACTTGCAATCTAACGATCCTTATATTGAAAAGATTCCACCTCGTAAATTAGGACCTATCAGAAATGCTTTTAACGTGATTAACAATCAAAAAATACCAGATTTTTATTTCCAAAACAGATAGGTGCAGCTTCCTATTGAAAAATAAAAGAAACTGCTTGGTCCTGGGCCAAAATAATACGATATACTTACAAATAAATACAAAAAAGCTAATGAATAGAAATTGTAGGAAGAAGCCAAAAAACAGGAAATGTAACTGAAAAACAAATATCGGAAAACACATGATTATGATCCTGTTTTTGGGAAATATTATGATTAACGAAAGGAAGAAGATTATCAGAAACAAAGAGAACAGTTTTAAAAGTTGCATGGAGTTGATTCCGATAAAAAACTACCTCCATCCTATGTGCATCGAGAACCTTTTATGATCGATTATTCTAAACCTTTACCTTAAACAGTCCAAAGATTAGATGAAAAAAATGCCAACTCGAAGAAGAGATTTCAGATGAAATATTTAGTCTTGGACGAATATCAAAAAAGAAATGAGGAATAAGATTAAAAACATGAAGCAGTTATCAAAAATCACGTCCATTACGGTCGAGTTCTGGATGAAAAAGCAAAATAGTTCGATATAGTCAGCAATCATCCATATAAATAAACTCGAGCAGAGTAACTTTTCTGTAAAAAAATAGAGGTAAACAGCTGGGATCAACTAATTAAATAAGCTGCAAAGAGTTATGTTGCAAAGAAATAAATTAAGACTGGCGGTTTTACTTGATGAATCAATATTTATCATTAAGTTATCATTTTTATATAAATCATCAAAAAACAAACATTCAATGCCATTTATGCTCAAACAAGTATATCTATTATCTATGGATTTAATTTATTTAACGCATTCATCAATTGCTAATTGACTAAATTAAGAGCGCAAATTATAAAATTTAATCGAATTAAATTTAGTGGCAAACCATAGTCTCCATGTTCACCAATAACATTTTTAATATCAACAGCTCTAATAGAGTAAGTGACTGCAATAGAAATGAATAAAATACCTATCAAAGAAAAGCGTAGTAATTTCATAAACATATTCGCAAGAATAATATTGAAGACAAAAAGCAACGAATAAGATAATAAATGCTCCTTTCATTCTGTGAAGATTACACTCTTTTGAAATAAATAAATTTAAATAAATCCTTAGCTTTCTTTAGTGAGTTAAACTGTGAGCAATTTTCAAATGATGACGAACAATTAAAAAATATCATTGAAGAAATGTATGTATATTGCACTTCAAAACAGTCAGATCACATGTATTATCTTTTTAGCTAATCTATCCTTATGAAGCTCACCAAATTAATTACAATAGAGAAAATTATTAATTTTGAAAATAATTCGAGACTTTTTATTAAAATTTTATGGATCTTGGCCAATTATACAATCTACTCAAACTATTCTTCAGAACTATTTCGAGATACAATGTTTTAAATTTTGAAATAGATACTCCACATATCTAACTTTTACTCAACTAAAAGTGAGTTTAAGATATTCACTCATGTTCAGACGAAACAAATCATGAATATTATTTTGTTGAGTTTGTGTAATATTACTAATCTCCAGGAGGAAACTGAGCGATATTTCGAGCAAAAAGAAGAAGATAATTTATATTTTCTGCTAATTGAAGTAAATATATATATATTTAGTAAGGAAGGAAAATTAAAGCTAGTTGTTTATAATTGCAAATAAAAGATACCTTCATTGAGACAATATTAAAGAAAATATACAAAATCTTTGAAAATCTCTTTGGATTAGAAGATAGGAATCAATAAATCATGAAGAATATTTATAGAACTCAAAATTAAGTTATTGAAATTGTTTTTTCACATCTCTAAATCTTCAAAATATCATCCATTGACATGGAAACAGAAATAATTATGTTCCTCAGAACGGTCTTACTCAATGATATCCAAAGATATCCATAGATGGTTCTAAATCATAATTTTACTATGATATACCCTATCTTCTCATCAGTGGCTCGTGAAACAATGGAAACTAATTATAAACTATTCAACTATCATAATTTAGTCTAAATAGAGGGCGAATAAACTCCTTCCTTCTCTTTATTGTCAAAAAGATCTAAGTTTCTCTAACATCGAATAATTAATTATCTTGAACTGTTCAATATTTTATTTGGATTAAACATTCCTTAGGACAAGAATGAACTCCTCTACTACGATCTCTATAACGACTGGCTTTAAAATTATCTGCTGCCAATCTTTTATTAAATTTGCAAAATTAAAGATAATAGCTTTGATCTCATCAAATAAAAAATCATAAAAATTCTTCACGATGTGTGTTTATAGGAAGAATTTTGTTAATCCATAATTTCAGATTTAACTATCATGAGCAATATTTTTAGATTCGCAAAAACGATTGACTCCAACATTCGACTCAGAAAATCATCACTTGATTGTTTAGCCAGCATTATAAGAGTTGCTCTTGATGGACAATCCACTATTAAAGATACAGTTCTCGAAATTTGTTCGACCAACTCTATGATTTCCATTTTGGCCCAATCCATTGGTCAATACGTCGATGAATAACTCAATGAGAACCTGCTTACTGCTCTTCAGATCTATTTGAGGTCAAATATAACTGAATAATCAGATAGTAATCGACTATGGATCCAATTCTGTTCTGAGGGAGGACTTATTAGATTAAATAATTATCTGGAATGCTGCCAATCCTCTTCGATAAATGAAATTGCAGAATCAATTATTAAATAGTATGATCGACAATGATTGATTTTAACAATTTATTCGTTCAATCTTGAAGTAATTAAATATATATACTTATATTGCAGATTATTGTGACTTAGAGTCGAGTCGATGATTAATCTTCTAATTTTGATGTAAAATGCATTAATTATTGGGAAAAAATGATTGTATATATAACCAAGCTTTAAATTGGTAATAAGATAGTTCAAGTCTGAATAATCAATGAATGCAATTTTCATTATGAATTAAATATTAGTGTAATTGGTGGTTGATGATGCTGAGATTCTTCTAGCTTAAATGAAAGAACTAAAAAAATATAAGCTACTTCCTTACATTGAACTTCTGTATAAAATAGTTCTAAGGATATTAATATTTTATTATTCTAAGAAAGCAGGCCTTCAAAAATTTGATAAATAAATATAATAATCATTTTAGTCCCCCAGGAACGTAAAGATATCGATGCGCATAGGGTGAATTGCTTAGCTTTTTGCTGATTTTACTTGTTTATGTCATTTCTCTAGAATTAAGGAGTCTGGAAATATCAGTACCGTTGATGATATTTCCATTCGTAGTGCTGTATTTACTCTTGCTTTTTTGATAGAGACCACTTGTCGAGAGGTCATTGGCTGATATTCCAGAATTGGATGTTTAATTGTATTTTATCGGACTAGGCTTGTAGGGAAATGTTTTTTCCTTTGAGTTAAATTTCTCTCCTGAATTTTTCAATTTTATTTAGTCAAGAGTTGATTGCTCAAATTTATTGATTCGTGAAACTCCACTTGGATTTGAAGTATCAAGTTGATCCTCCTCCACTTGAGTTGAGACTGATTGCTTTTTGATAAGACCGATAATGCTACGTAATCTCTAAATATCGTCAACATCCCGCTCATGCATCTTTTTATAGTGTTTGAGCTCCTCCTTCAGTTTGTCATGCTCTGTATTCCTAAGTTTCGTCTTTTCCAGCAGGTCTCTATATTTTTATTAAAGCTCTTTATATCGCATTTGCATTCGCTTGAGTTCTTCAGTTTCAGGTTTACTGTCCAATTTGGAGTGCTAATCGCTTTGAATTGGTGATCGACTATATTTCCTTGCATAAACGTTTTTGTCTTTGGAACGCATCTTGGAGTATTCCAAATAATCTCTGGTGAGATTGTGTTGTGATTGATAGCTGATATTTGTTTTATTCATTATTTAAAATAAATATAAGAAATCAGAGCAGAGTAAAAAATAATGATGTCGTTTGTTATCTGCTTTTAATTAGTTATAAGAACAAATATACAACTATTTTGAATCAGCGTCTGCTCTCAACACTTTAGCAAAGAAAGAGGAGTTAACTAAAGATATTGGAGGTTTGTAATTGAATATGGAGTGGTAAATGTACTTTCATTCTCCTCTCTTTTTTGGCTATCGTTATTTCTTAGGCATTATAGCTTTAACTTATGATTTAATTTTCCTTGAGATCGAAAACACTGATATTCATGATGCAATGGACGTGATTGTATAAAAACGATGGTTTTACCATAATTTTAGTATTAAAACTTTGAATTCTTAATGATTATTTGCTTGATATAATCATAATATCTCTCAACTATAATTTTTTGACAACTATCACCACATAAAAGCTTTGTCATCATTATTAAAATCAATTATTTATTAATTTACGATATCCTTAATAGCTTTTCTTTAATAATATATTCGTTTAGTAATATTTTGTAGACAGTTTTAGATATCATTACTTTCACTTGTTTTCACGAATCAACTCCAGTCGAAGATCTCTCAGGCCTTGAAGGTGCATCTTTATTGAAGACAAATCAATCCGCTTGGAAGTCAAGCAATGACTCGGCGCATATCGATGCAGATAATTCGTAAGTAAAATATGGAAAATGGATTGATAAGCATCAGAGTTGGCTTGAGAAAAGATTCTCCTGATTTGGCTAAGCCTGATATAATTTTTGAAGTTGATGTTGAAAGAGGATAACCATATATAAAATTATGATTTTGTGATCGAAAGTGACAGTTTTTCTATGATTCTCTAGATTAAGCCCCCGTAGTGATCTAGCTAAAGAATAATCTTGAAAAATATTCTTAAAAGATTTGAAATTACGTTACGACTGTCTTTTTGAGTTATAGGCACTTGTTTGAATTTAGCAACAGTTGAATTTTTCTTGAGTATTTCTACCTTTTATGTGGATTCCTTGTTCGAAACTGCTTTAAGTATGATAATTTCATTGACACGACTCCTGAACTGTTGAAAATGTGTATTTTCATTCAAATTATAAGTAACTTCAGCAAAGGGGACATTCATAAAGATTTCTAAGTTAAAGGGCCATAAAAATTCATATTTTTGATCGGGAATACTGTGAAAGCAGAATGGAGACTCTTAAGTGTCACAAATGGGCTGGATTGGAGTATGTTGAGTATAGGTTTTCATGATATATATTTTGTAATGATCTAAATAATTAATATTTGAAAGTCACCGGTATTTCAATAAAATTCTACGGGGACCGTCTAAACTATTTCTTAATTAAAGTTTAATATTGGCTAATTCAATCCATCAGTTGTTAAAACATCGATGTTATTCGGGAATCATGAATAGAATTTTGATTTTTGATATCGATCTTCCCATTTACATCTAACTTCAGTATTCATAAAATCATTATTTTTGAATACTCACATTATTAAGGAGACTCATGCCAATGGAAGATGCTATCAATAATGCTTTTATTGTGAAATTTGTATAAGAAACTATTAGTTAATGAATTTAAAAAGTGAAATTATCACTCCTGTTTGTAAAACTAATCCGCCTATTTTTCGTTCTTTGACACATTCTAAAGACTTCTATTGACAGTTTCTAAGGCTTCCATTCTCTTCAAGTCTAGTTATAATCTCAATCCACTCAGATCCATGATACTTTCCTACATTTCTTTAAGACTACTTTAATGATTTCCTGAATCACTGTAAAATTCGTATAATTGGTGCTGATGCTAAAGTTATTTTCACGATTAGACAGTTAACTTTTTAGCTCGAATTCAATAGCTTTTTTTATAGTATTGTCGACTATACTATAAATGGTTTTCTTTGATTGGTTTTCAATGATTGTTTCGTTAATAATACGGTGTTGTTTACCGCTTTCAGGTTCAACATCGAGCAACTGAGCTAGATTTCGAAAACGAAATTATAAATTTTTTCTTAAAGTCCAATTATGTTAAAGCTCTTCCTAAATTACGATAGTATTACCTCAGTTTAGGCTTTTTTAACGAAGGAAAATGTAAGTACAATGGAGTTGTCATCAATGAAATAAGAGGTTACCCCTCTCCGTTCAATAGTAGGGTGACGAGGAATGAGATATAAATAGTGATCTTCTGCATCAAAACGAAGATTTTAATTGCGAAAGACAGTTTTAATGAGAGGTGACTCCTGAAATTTACTAATCTTAGCGAAGGCCGCCACATTAATAAATGTTCTCATTCTTATTGATGTGAAAATTAATTATGATAATGATTCAAACAAAGACCATGCCTCAATAATGAGTAAATAGTAACTCTAAATATTATTGCAGTTACTAATAAAATCTGGAATAGAAATATTAGTAATGAAGAAAAACATGAAACTGATGCAGATATATGATATTTAAAAAAATTACCAGATGCATCGCACTCGCCTCACATGTATCAACACCAGCTAAGTTCAGGAAAAATCATCCATGCAGAACAATATGATCAAAATTAATAACTTTAAACGCAAGAAAATATAGGTGAACAACTTCAATTAAAAGGAACGTATGAATAAGATATATTCGGATAATTAATGTCTCCGTCAAAAATTGATTAGACTCACTCTCAGACAAAACAGTATCCTAAAATAAAGTAAACTTAGAAGTTCAACCCAGAGTAGTTTGAGACAAATCGTTGTTGATCCTTAAATACGCAATTAAAATAGAAAAATGAAGGTGAGGATGCTAAAAACAAGAAGCAATTACTGCAGGCTTGATAAGAGCTATTTAAAAAGAGAAAGTACTCGGCAGGAGATCCATCAGAAGGAAGTTATCAATTTACTTGAAAAATAGTTGGGAATTACGCCAAGCGTTACATTTCCCCATGTACGCAAAATTTCATCACAATAAAGAAAATACAGTTTGCCTGCATGCGAAAAGCATTCAATATCTTTCTCATCAAAGAATAAAGATCATTTATCTCTAAATAAATTGACAGATGACAGAAAGAATCAATGACAACAAAATATTTTCTTTATCATTTTGATTTTTCTGATTTTTATTATCCAAATCACTTCCAACGACCCTAAATTATTATTAATAAAATATTGGATTTTATTAATGATGAAGTCATCTCAGAAAATATCAGGAAGAGTATATAGTTGTTAATTCGTATCAGAAAGAGGAATTATAATTATTCAATAATGGGAGGATTATTATTTTTTGGCTATGCCAATCCGTAGGAAAAGTAGCCCTAAAAAGATTAGAAGCAGAAACTTGACAAAGTAGACGTGGTCAATTTCCAATTAAAGCAGGCGAGAGATCGTATTAAAAAATTTATCAACTCTAAAAATAGGGATCTAAATGAGATAGAGACTAAAATTCGATAAGCATTTGACGTTTACAAACAAACAGAAAATAAAAAAGAATTAATACCCCTTTTAAAGACTAAAAAAGACTTGTTAAAGATTATTGATAGTGGAGATGTGCGACTGAATTTGATTAAAGAAAAGATGGCCGAAGTATAAATTCAGAAGATGAATGCGGATGTAGACTTAAATTTACTTAGGTTATTAATGTCCTCGAGGACTCTAATAAATATATCCAGGAGATTCAAGAGCATTTAGAAGAAAAAGATTGGAAGCAAGTTCTTGAAGATGCGACCAAAAAATATTAGATATAATTTCCAGATAGCGAATAGGCGGAAGAAGACCCTGCTTTTCAAAAAATGTGGGAGGAGTTAGGGGGAGAAAAATTGGGATAAACTGTATAAAAAAAGAAAGTTCACGTTCTTGTCCATGCGTAAAGATAGCAATAGAATAACAAACTTCAAGAAATACCTGTTTGAGATTGATTGATGCATTTATTGAATGAATGGAATATTGATCAGAAATCATTGTGCTGACTGGATTATTAATGTTATCTTTCTAAATGGATTGTAAGGCCCTCTAAACAAGCTCTAAATAACTGGATCATTTGTTTGCAACTACATTTTTGATAATATATGCTAATAAATTTCCTATTTTCAACAAACAGAAGATTTAAGATTATAAAAGCCAATTTAATTTTGCCATTAATGAATGGTAAAGCGCTTATATCCAATATTTTGTCAATTAAAGCTTCTTTATTTTATTTATGAAAAATAAATTATTAATCTTGAATGTTCAAATCAATTCTCATACTGTTACTTATCGTCGGTATTTCTTCGTTACATTTGGGAGGATCGTCTCTTCATCAACAGACAAATCAGTTTAATCTAACAACAGCCAATCTGAATCAAAATTATTCGTAAGCGGAGTTCGCCAAAATTTAAACAAAAGTAGAAAACGTCAAGCAGATTTTAGCAACCAAAGACAACGAAAAATTTAGTTTTTTAATCGAGAAGTGTGCTGAAATAAAAACTGGACTTTCTGTCCTACAAAACACTTTATAAAAATATCAAATCCCCATCAATAGCGTAAATTCGATCTGTCCAAGTGTATCAACATTCAACAGAACATAAATCCGTAAATATATTATTTATATTGAGGGGAAAGTAAGTGCCATGCAAGATTACGAACTCACTTGCGAAGATTGTAGCTTTATAAAAAATGGGATTGAGTAAATCAAAACTATGACTAATAAATAAATCAAACTAATAAATCAAACCCTTGATGGCAAATTCTGTAATACTACTGCTACTACTCTCTCTGAAAAAGCAGTGGGTTTCGTAAACTTGAACTAATCGTTTTTTAAGAATAACCTCAATGCCAAAAATTGGTTCTATGGATCAATAACAGCTAGTGACTATAAGATATATCTCTTTAAAAGGGCTTCTACTTATAACTTAACTAACTGTCCTTTGGAAACTCCTTTTGTAAAAGATGATCAACAAATCTGCTTCAATTGCCCTGAAGGAAGTATCTTTGATCTAGGTTTGCAATCCTGCGATACGTGTCTTCCTGATGAAATCCTCAATGTTGATAGTGGTAATTGTGATAAATGCTATGGTTAGAAAAAATTTATTAATGGGTCGTTGATGTGTTTTCCTTGTGATGTTCAAGGAGGACAATTATTAAATATGACCACAGGAAAATGCTAAATTTGCGGAACAAATAGTTATTTATAAGTCAAATCTTTAAGTTGTCAGAAGATGAACTGTAATGACCTAACTCCAAAATTTAATATGACTACTAAAAAATGCGAGGCTTGTGGCATTTCTGAAGTTATTGATTCAACCAATATTACCCAATGCATTAAAACAAACTTTGTGGCACTTTGTCCTTATGCAACCCCCTTGTACGATCAAACTAAATATTCTTGCGTTGCTTGTCCTGCTAATACTATATATAACTCTAATACGAATTCGTGTGAAAGCTCGCTAAAGAGTCATCAATCTCTCAAAATAATACCCGTATCGACAAGAGAATGAGAGAATTTGATTTTCTATTGAATTGGTTTGAAAATGCATTATAATTCAGAAGAAATCTAAAATATATTTATATAATAAAGCAAGATTTAAAGATGTTATCTTTCAATAAAATATTGATGGTATTAAATGTAATTAAAAAACAACGAAATATTTGGTTGAAGTAATATGAATATCAATTTCTCATATTCTTTAAAACTCATCCCAAATATCATCATCAAACACTTTCTTCCTCATCGAACGTAGTGAAGAAATAGATTAGATAATACTTGAGTTAACGTTATTTTATGGAGTTGCTTTGTTTATTATACTCAGCCCATTGTTTTGATCATTCTTCTCCTCAATTAAGCTGCTTTCTAATATAGAAACTCTGCTGTCTGTTTGATGGGCGGGCTGCGCAAAAGTGCATGGTAAATTAGAATCAAAACTACATCCTAATAGATTTACTTATCATTTTTGAGCTATGGCTAGTCATTCTTGTCAATCTCACTCAATTTTTATTAGTGTATCTTTTGAAGAGGTATTTTTTTAAAAGAAGCAATTTTTTTACTTGATTTTATTATTGATTTGGGAGGCTGATGAATATTACTATGAGCCTCCAAATCTTTAGATGATGGAATATTCTTTATTTACGATTGAGATTTTCCAGAGTTTTAAATTGCTATTTTGCTCACTTTTAAAACAAAGTAATCCTTATGCTACTATACTCTTTTAGCTTGATCCATTACATGATGCAGTTCTTCCTAAAATCGCCTTTCAATAATTTGTCCAAGTTCTTCATCTCTCATTTGAAACTGTTCGAGTCTCCTCATCATTTCAACATATTCAGGCTAGTAGCGATAAAATTATTTTTATTCCCACTTCCCTAACACACTTTTTCTTAAAGTAACCATGCTTTTACTTAAAGATAACACAAAATTAGCGATTCTTTATATTTTGCTGTCATTTGGCTCGATATGACTTTGGTAATTTGGAATCTCAAATTATCTTAACTCTTGAGTATTCGGAGATAGAGTCGAAGCCTGCTTTCTCATTACAACTGGAGTTTTTATACTTTTTTTGAAGCTATTCTTTTCAATCTAATAATTAAACTCTCTTTCGACTTCATAGAGCTGACTTATGCCTTAATTAAAGATCAATGTACTTTTAATTAATTAATTTTTGAGTTTTAGCACTCCCTCATGATTGATAGATTAAAGTTTACGAGTGCAGTTAATGCTTAGGATTTCATATTATTCGAGATTATCGATTTCACGACCAATCCTATCTGAGAGCTACAAGCATTTCGCTTTTCTCTTTTTAAAATCATTGAGAAGAGACTCTTCATGAGTATATGAGTACTTGCCTGTTTGATTTCGAATTAAAGGCTATGGCTTCGCGATTCCATGATTATATATCGTAAATATACTGCTATCAACAGATTAAGATACTAAAATGTTATAAACTACGCTACCAAAATAAAAGACCAATGTAAATATATAAATATAGTTCACTTATTTTAAAGAAGACGTCCTTTCATCTCATAATTTTAATATCCAGTACGATATACTATTGATGAATTGGATATATGATGATTTTCAGATGATAAAATATGGTATTTAAATTTTTTCTATATTAGATATATTGAAAATTAATACCGATGAATCATTCAGTAAGTACCATGACGGGCAAAACGAAGGTCAAAATTGTGTTTTTGGGCAGTCAAGCAGTTGGAAAATCAAGTATCATTGAGAAGTATACTCATAATCGCTTTTAAGAGACTGCAAATGTATCCCATTTATTAACATAGCCCACAGTAGGTATCGATTTTCTTGCCAAAAACATAAGCCACAAAGCCAAAAATTATCGACTTCAGTTATGGGATACCGCCGGCCAATAACGCTTTCGTTCGCTAATTCCTAGCTATCTCAAAGATGCCAACTGTGCCCTCATTATCTATGACGTGACTTCGAGACACACATTGGAGGAGGTGGAAATGTGGTCAAATCTCTTTAACTAAAACAAAGGAGGTGATGGCTTTATTTTTGTGGTAGGGAATAAAATCGATTTGGATAGTCGTGAAGTCAGTGAAACTGAGGCTAAAAAGCACTGCCAAAAGATGGGAGTACCCTATTTTTAAATATCAGCAAAAACAGGTCAAAACGTGGAATAATTGTTTTTAAGACTGGTTTAATATTCAACCTAAAGGCATTCCCAATAAAAAATTCCAGCGAGTTCGGAAAAGGAAAAGAAAAACGTTATCCGAGAATAAACCCCAAAGTAATAGTAATAAATCGAGAAAGAATCAGTTGTTCAAACAAATTAAAAAATAAAAGAGGTGGAAGAGGAGGTGAAAGAAGAGATCAAAGAAGAGGCTTCAGCGGAGATGAAAGTAAATGAAAATGTGGTGCTGAAAAATTAAAAGATATCTGCGTAAAAATCAGGAAGGCAAAAATGCTGTTGATGCTAATTCTATTAAAATATTTATTATCAAAAGAATAGACAAATCTTTATGCCCCTATTAATTTGAAGTAGTTCCCAATTATATAAATTAATTGTAAGAGATGCGTTTACAAAATGAGGAGGGAATCAATCTTCATGATATCGAATACTTCAAAAATTATCGAGAGAAACATTATAAGGGACACTCCAAATGCCCAACATCTCTTGCTTGGAATTCAAGCGGCACTTTGCTTGTTACTGCGTAAATGATGGTGAAACTATGGACTTTTAGTGAATAATTTGGTCTTTAAAAATTGGCAGAAGTCAAGGGGCATTAGTATAACATTGAGCATGCCTAGTTTAGCTCCAACAATTTACTCGGAACGCTTTCGAGAGATTCAATTAAATTTTGGGATGTTCGATAAAATGGTACAATCAAACATCAAAAAATTGAAAAAAAAGGAAAATCAGAATTAGTAAGATTTTCTTGGAATCACTCGGATTCAGCTGGAGATAATTGCAAATTGGCAGTCATCAACAAAGATAATGCTGTTATGATTTATGATTACCGAAATACTAGTAGCGAGGTGAAGACCATTCTACCGAAACCCAACAGCTCAGCAGAAATCATTGCTGCTGTGTGGGATAAGAGTGACTCTGTTCTTTTTCTCGTTGGTGGAGAGTAATTATCTTCTTATGCAGAAGCTCTAATGGCTTTATTGCTCCTTATAACGGATAAACATTTTAGGCATTATCAGATCCGATGATTACTCATTGTGGAAGGATCACTGATATCGATTTTGATAGAAATAACGAGAGATTTGCCACTGTTTCGGAGGATTCCCTTTTGTAGATTCATTGCTTACCTGAAATCATATGTGAGCGAGTCTTTTCAAACAAGAATGATAGTGCTTTTAAACGAGTTTCATTTAGTTGTGATTGCCAGTACGTTGCTGCAAGTTGCTAGAGTAGTTGCATCTAAATTTACAATGTATAAAAGGGAGGACAGGCTTACAAGGTGAAATGCAGTCAATCACAGTAGATGTTGAGTTGGCATCCTAAAAAGATGGTTTTGGCTTACCTTGACGAAGAAGATAAAAAAAGATCAATGGGGCGTGAAGAAGATCCCTATGTTCATTTGTTTTATCAATGATTGATTGATTTAAAGAGTAACTCTATTAACTTGAAATTGAAGTTCTTTCTAAATTAAAAATTATCTAAAAGATCAAATGCAAATATATTTATTTACCTTAGTTCTGATCAATATTTGCCTTGTAATTTGTATGACTTGAATTTTTAGCTACATGCAAAAGATTAGTTATTTTTATGGAAAATAATGTGATAATTATATTTCGGAGTTTCATAAATGTTCAAGAACACGTATCAGTCTGGATTTCTGTCTATTTTGTATAGTATCGGCAGCAAACCACTGCAAATATGGGAAAAAGAAAGTACTCATCCTTTTAGTAAGTTCATAACGGACACATAAAGAGACTCACCGACCAGGATATCCAATCATCAGTGTTGGAAATTATGGGCACTAATGTGACTACTGCATTCATCACATGTCCTCAAAACCCAAGCGAAACTTTGGGAATCAAATTACCCTTCCTAGTCATGATTATCAAAAACGTACATCGATGAAAAATCAGCTAAAAAAATATTTTACTTTCGAAGTGCAAGTATTGGACGATAAAAATGTGAGAAGAAGATTCAGAGCCTCTAATTATCAATCAACTACCCGAGTTAAACCATTTATCTGCACAATGCCCATGAGACTTGATGAAGGCTGGAACCAAATCCAGTTTAACTTGTCAGACTTCACGAGAAGAGCTTATGGTAGTAATTACATCGAAACTTTAAGAGTTACTATCCATGCAAATTGCAGAATTCGTAGAATATACTTTTCAGATCGCCTCTACTCTGAAGAATAGTTGCCGCCTGAGTTTAAGCTTTTCCTACCCATTCAAAAGCAGCAGTGAATTGATCATCATTATGATTTATATATCAATTAATTTTTAAAATTTTAATCCTTGAATTTTGGATAAATTGATATAATTGATAAAATATAATTTGCTTTTAAAGAAAAAAAGTAAACAAATATTAAGTAATACATTTTCATTAGCAACAATTGTCTTCAATTATTTTATCTAAAAAACTCAAAATTATTTTTCCTAATATGAATGCTACATTGAGGAAAATATTTATCTCTTTAAAATTCAACAAATATCTCTATTTTTTAAAAAGAACAAGATAGTTACTTATATTTAGAGAGCTATCGAAAGACAGTAGCTTGAAATATAATAACGTTTTCATATTATTCTTTATAATATATACAGTGATAGCAATGACATCGTTTCTAATCTGCGCGAAGCATAACAGAACTGAAAAAATCAGTAGCAAAGTGCCAGTCAATTCTTATGTTTGCATGAACAGATATTGCCCTGATTCATTCAAAGTATTTTGTAGTGCGTGTAAAATGGACCATAGAGATCATGCTAATAAAATTTTAACTGTATAAGATACGACTTTTCTTATTGAGAGATTGATGAAGACCCCCTTTAAGGAAGTGACCAGCTACGTAACTGAAACAGTAGACATTATGAAAAAGCTAAAATTAATCAAGGAGTTTAGGAAAAAAATTGATATACTGTAAAAATAAATTCAAAAGGATGCGTTAAAACTCATTGATAATACTGAATCTTTAATCCATTAGTATGCTGTTTGTAAGGAGAGCGTGACTAAGCTATTAGACATTTTGGGAGGAGTTTAGAATATTGATATATACAAGCAATTTGTGTAGAATAGTTATGAGATGCTAAGCAATTTGGACTATAATTTCAAGAAGGATAAATTTTAATTTTCAAACACTCTCATTAAGGAAAAAGAAGATAAGCGTAGGAAGTCAGAATAGTCAGCAAAAAGAAAAATTTAAGAAGTGAGAGACTACTCAATGAAAATAATTGAGGTTATATTACATAATGATGATTCTTCAGATGAATAGGATGATATTAATTATAGAAAAAAGCACTATGATCTTCTAAAACAGGAGCTTTGTCTTGATAAAGATTAGATCGAACTGAATGAGGAAATTAATGATTTAAAGAGCAGTAAATCAATGTCTAGAATTAGCAAGATCAAAAAAAGTTTTTCAGATGTGGAAATTCAAACGATTTAATAGATAATAAATAAAAAGGATGCATCTTTAGAATTATAATTTAAGTTGAATGAGTTAGATCAAATGCATATCCGAACAGAAAATGACTTGAGATTAAAATTAGGCATAATAATGAAGGAAAATCAATCATCCAACAGAGAACTAGTAAAGCTAAAAGACAAATATTAATAAAACAAAAAGACAGTGAGAAATATAGAAATCCACCTAAGAGAAAACAAAAACAAAAGAATTGAGAAACAAAAAACGAGAGAATAACTGGTCAACAAAATAATTTAACTGTGGCAGTGGAAGGGTCTCAGCCAAGAGGATAAAGTAGATTGATAATAAATAAATTATTTTTGATTTTTGTCTCTTACTAACTTTAATTCATGGCCTTATTATTATATTTCATTTATTAATATTGGAGATGTTGATTTATGAATTGTATCATCAAGGCTGGTAAGCTTTTTTTACGAATTTTTTCATTGGCCTTTCTTCAATAATAGTTTCCTCCACCACACTGTTGGTGCTTAAGAATGTTTAATATAGCTGAGCTGGTGTAATTTCACTTTGCAAAGTTTGATTCAATACATATTGTGTTGTGGGGTCTTACTGAATGGTTTGAATATGAGTTGGAATCGGTATATTAAGGTTTTTCAACTGAATGGCAATCGGGGTCAAAGGTTTGATCATTTCTGCCTCATCAGATGTTAATCCTCCTGAATTTTGTAAATTTATCAATCCTTTTTGAATAATCTTTTAAACCTCATACTTTGCAATAAGACATAAGTCCTCAGTTCCGGTTATTGTCACAATCTTACGGTTTCTTTTTGAGTACTCATCCTTACTAAGACATACAAACGCGCCAGTTTTAGCATTAATACCCTTAATTGTTTCTCCACCTTTGCCGATAATCAGTCCAATTAATCTTACTGGCACTTCCAATTAGATTTTATGAGAACCATTGATGGCTCCATTATTCATCTTACGTGAAGTTTCTACAATCGCATTCAGTTCCTTTCGTACTCTTTCAACAGCCTCTGGTTCACCTTCTACGAATATATTACGTGTCTTAGCTCCTGGGGCACTGGAAGTAGCAACTTGAACTTTGTAGGCACCTGATTTCTTAGCAATATTTTTGATGGATTCTCCTTCCTTTCCGATCACTAAACCTACACATTAATTGGGAACTTAGAGAATGAAAGCATTATCAGATGGTGGACCGTAGGGAGTTGTGAGTGAAAGATTATAATCGCCCTCACTTTATCCGATACCCTGTTGATATTGCGACATTTGATCGTTTTTAAGTTTGTTAAGAGTGTCATCATCAGAAAATATAATCCTTTCTATTTCAGTACATGCTTTAGCAACTTGAGCTTAGTTATCACCTAAAACAAGCACATGCAAGTCTTCTTCATCTTCATAGTCACCTGTTTGGTTCTGAGCTCCCTTTCCTCGAATCATTATTCGGCACCCTGTCCTCTCTTCCAGCTGTTTCTGATTGTTTGCCTTAGGACCAATCAGAATACCAGTATAGTTAAAGTTGCTATCTTTCGGAAGCGGAATTTTTCTCTTAATTTTACTTGCATCATTCATCATGGAAAACACTCCTGTGTTTAAACCCATTGGAAAACTGCTATTTCCCTCAACAAGAGTGAGACCAATACCCAAATTCTTGTTAGCTGGATTAAGTTTTTTCATGAGCGAAAGGTTTTTGATCTAATCTCTCGAGCCATATAAATTTTGATGAAGCTTGGAAGTCATTTCTGAGGCCTTGCTGACAATGGGTTCAAATTTTTCGTTGGGTTGGTCAGTAAACGCGCTTTTCTTTTTCTAAGAAAAAAATCAAACATATCATACTTATTCTCGGTGTTACTTACTTTTGCTGTGTTTATGGCGGTCATGTCGCTAGTGAGAGCGCTTGCGATCCTTTTTCTTGTCTCTTGAACGATCTCGAGATCGAGATTTGGAGTGATCTCTTTTTCCCATCTGTTGGTACTCTTATAAATTTAATGATAACACTTTTTGATTGGAGTAGAAAATCAATTTAAATATATCGATGAAATATATTTAATAATTTTTAGAAATTCTTAACAAAATGCATTCAATTGGCAGCTTACTGATGAAATTCTTCGAAAGGTTAGGATAATTAATCATATGGCAAGTATTTTAAAAAGATCTGTCAATTGAATATTACAGATATAACCTCGGTAGACTATCAATAATATCGATTGAGACGATCATCCACGATTCTTAAGACAATTTATCGATTGGATTTTGCTCTAATAGTATTAATGTTTCTACCTCTCCCTGAGCTTTCTCTTGTTTTCGAACTACCGAAAGTTTTCATCAATTTATCCATTTTGGTAACGCTTCCTGATCTGTAATTTTCCTTAAAGCAATCTCTTGATAATATAAAGCGTACCGATAGCGATCATCGATTAAAGCGCTGTCTATGAATGAATTGCTATCAATAGTCTTTGACATATGCTTTATTTTTTTCTATAGTTCGAGGTTGATGCTGACTTGTTGCTCATATTTTTATTTCCATCCTTTTTCTTAATATTTCTCATATTTATCGTAACTTTCAGTTTTCGTCATGGCCTCCATGAGTACATTGTTCATTCTGATCAACTTATCCTCTCGATCATTCAAGTCCTAAATCTCCTTTTTGAGCAGTTCAACGAGAGTGCGGCAATTTATACAGGTAGTCATTTTAATATTAAAATAATTAATAAGGTTGCATTATTTTATAATTGCCTAGTATAACAGAATTAATACCATCTTTTTATCATGAGCTTTCCAAGAAGTTTATCTACTCTAATTAAAGGTAGCAGATATTTTGTCATCAAGGACAATAAAATCACATTAATCTGTCAGCAAAGTACTACTTAATATTTTAGGAATAAATATGATGGAAAGTAATATCTAGTTGTAGTTATAATGGGGAAGAATGGTTGATGGAAGATAAACTTTACTTATAGATAAAATTGATAACTAAATTGAAGAATGTCTCCAGATGAATTTATCCAATAGCATCAAAGTGCTTCTTAATTCATAAATTATAATTTCTTAGAAGATTTCAACTCACTATTTTTAAATTTGATTTTATTGTTATTGATAATACGAATTTGAAATTATTCTTTTATCCTCTTAAAATAGTAGTAATAATTCCGCTCCTGCGGATATCCTTTTTAAAATAATTTGTTTATTTTACTGATAATATTTTTTGTTAATTACTTGAAGGATTTTAAAAATATTATTAAAATGATGCGTAAAATATCAATTTTTTAAAATAAATTTTTATATAAAATAATAGATGTAACGCCTCAATGCAAAGATGTATTATTGAAATTTTGATCAAGAATTACTTCAAATTTATAAAAAACACATTGCTAATTTAAATATAAATACTAAATAGAGTTTACTTATAAAATTTAATACTTTCCATGAAGCGGAGACCATTGCTCTATGAAACGAGCACCTCCAAAGATATAAATGAAGATTCCTTCGACTGGGTCGAGCCTCAAGTCCTCGCCTAAAAAAATAACAATATCCAAAACATCATGAACACCACCATCTATAAAGCATCGCTCAAAAGGAACTATAATAAAAGAAAAGCCTTAAATCTGAAATTTCAGAAGCATTAATCAAATTAAAAATACACAGATTTTATGAATTAGCATGTTCAAGCTCCGATGAAATAGAAACACTTAAACTTATAGTAAAAAAAAACTTCTAATATTTAGTTTCTCAAAAAATAAATTGAGTATCTTTAACAAAATTAGAATGCATATGACCAGTTTCCTACTGAGAAGACACTTCTATAAAAAGGAGGACTCACTCAATTTGAGTAAAGATTAAAAGCCACACATTGTAATTTTCATTCAATCAATAGCAACTCTTTCAAACAAAATAAACTATCAGCGTTAGTTAAATCTACCTTAATTCCATCACCCGAAAGTTCATATAGTAAATGTTTTTATATGACTCCAATCAATCAGAGGCCTTGCACTTCTGATCAAAAATCAATTAAAAAATCATTTTTAAGTCTTAAAAAAGCAAAAGGAAAAAATGTGGCTGAAAAAAGTTAGAATGAAAAATAAAATTTAATAAAAATATCTCACAGTAAATTTGAGTTGATTGCACCTTATCGAAAATATTTTCAGGCCAATCGTTCGAGACGAAACAATAGTTGCACGATGAAAGTAGATCAGATCCTTGGTAAAAAATTGTAGAGATTAGCAAGTTTTCAATTAGAAGACATTGATTGATTTTTATTCTTCCTTTATAAAATGGTGAAAAAAGAACTAAATTCATTATCACTTCTATTTATGAAAGGATGAATAAAACTTGTTTGACTATTTTGAATGGTTAATTTATGAAACATAATTTATATTTTTGCACATGGGATTATATGTTTATTTTTAAATAATAAATCTTTTCCAGTTATTTTAGATAACCAAGAGTGAGTTTATTAAAATTGGTTGTAATTTATATACTTGGAGTAATATCTTCTCAAGTTTTAACTATTTTATAACTGTTTTTATTTTATAAGAGTAGAACTGATACATTCATGGTCAAAAAAATATGAAGTCATAAAAAGTATCAACTTAAAGTATCAACTTAAAGTAACAATAAAACAAATTAAGCCAATTATCTAAAATTACAATATTTTTAAGGAATTTAATTTATAAATTAATTTAATTGAAGATTTTGCTTAATTTCTTTATGAAAACTTAATTTAATAACTTAAAATTGCAATATATATGATGTGTAATATAACCCTTCAACAAAATATATTATCAATTCCTCTTTCTATTCAAATTCAATCAAAATTTCAGGAAATTTCAATGATAATGATCATAAACGTAAAATCAAGCTCTCCAATGATATTCCAACCATAAATAAGGTGATGACTCAATTTAATTTGATATATGTTTTTTTGCTACCATTAACTCAAATATAATCAAGTAATTTTTCTTTAGGAGGCTAAGATCAATCCACTCTCTTTATGGTGAGGCAAAAGGTTTCAATAGTTGCTATTTTTTTTAAGAATTAAAAATATCATAACATTTTTGAATTTTACAAACTTATAAAAGAGTTCTTTTTTAAATCTTAAAGATACAAGTAGATAGATAATCATGTGATATTTAAGGACTACATTTGGACAAGCATCTAGATTGCGTCTTTAAAGATTTACTTGTTTTACTTATTTTTTTTTATCTTCCTTTGAATTTATTGCTGTCTCTTGAATATATACGTATAATTAATATTTTTCAATGAGAGATAGAAACGCAACAGCTCAGAAAGGCATCAACTCAAAAACACCCACCAAAACTCTTAAGTTGATCGACAACAGATACGAAATTAAAGACATTTATTTGGGAGAGGGCAGCTTTGGTTAGGTTTTTGCTTGTTGGGATACCCTCAAAAAAGAGGTCTTGGCTGCTAAATCCATCTCAAAAGCCAGGCTACTTTAAAAGATAAACAGTTCCAAATCTGCGAAAAAGGCATCTTAATTTTATGTGAAATCAATCCAAGATGAGGCATATTTGATGAAAAGGCTTGACCATCCAAACATTCTCAAGCTATCGGGCTATTCTGAAACTAACAGTAGCATATATCTTTACCTGGAGTACTGCAATCAAGGGTATTTGCTGAAATATTTAGAACTCTTTTCCAGAAAATTTAAAAAAAGGGAAGACTCGATTATGAAGAGGCCATACCCATCATGAAGCAGCTGATTAGTGGATGCCTGCATATGCATGAAAAGAATATCTGCCACCGGGACATCAAACCTCAGAACATTCTTCTCCATAATGGTAGAAATTATTTTATTTAGGAGTCGTAAAAATAAGTGATTTTGGATTTGCTGTTTCTTTGGATGATTTTGACAGTATAACTTCTCAAACGTGTGTGGGGACTGATGAATTTATCGCCCCATAAATTCTTTCCAAAAAGATACTTAGCGATAAATGTGATGTTTGGAGCCTTGGAGTAACTTTTTACAACATGATCTATGGCAATTATCCTTGGGTTTATACTTGCAACCTTAAGTAATGGCAATAACGACTGCAAAGAGAAATTTATTTACCAAATGATCTATTCATTCCAAGTTGGATCAAGACAATCATTCTAAAAATGCTCATTTATGAGTAAGAACTTCGGCCAAGCTTATCGGAAATAAAACAGCTATTTCTTTGATATTTACTTGTTTTATTTTCGCCATTAGATAAAATATTATCAGTATACTATTGAATCTACCCGAGAGTAATTATTTAGATATTAAATCACAGAAACATAAATCTTGTTAATTGGTTGAATTTGTACAAATCAAATGGATTTAGATTGCTATTAATTATCAAAGATAATTCTCGACTTCAAATATCAGCCTCCTCATCTAAAGAGTAACAGTCGTTTATACTGACATTACAAATAATAAACAAAATCAAAAAAATAGTCGAAAACATCTCATCAAATCTATCAAATAATTGAGTAATCATTTAGATGAGTATATATGTGTTCTTGAACCTAGAAAACAAATAACAAAAAGTGAAATCATGAGAGTAGTAATTAATACGAGGATACAGAAAATACATAAATCATTTTTAATATGAAGAATGTTTTATTAACTTTATCTTTTATATTTTTTTGGTTTTACGGAGGCTGAAACTTTTACATTATTTTGCCATCTAGAGAGAGCATAAACTCTAAATGATTTTATTATCTTAACTAAATTTGGTCTTCTTTAGAAGTTTTTCAATCTTATTTTCTTGTTCTTTTCTGCACAAGATGATCCTCTTGAATTATATGCTTAAATCTATCTTACTGGAACCAGTATTTGTTTAGATAAAATCTTCAAAGTAGGGCTCGTCTATACAATCCCATACATTATCTGTTATTCCATGATAATCTTTTTTCTAATTGGGCTCGTCAAAAATAAATTAAACTTCCTTTGAATAATCATTTTCCTTTGCCTCCAGATCAATGCTTTCGCACTCTTGAAGAATGACTTCAAATATAGTCGGATATGAACATTCATAAGAAGTAGGAATAGGAGATAGCATAAGAAGATCAATATTTTATTATTATATCTTCTTTCTTCGTTGTCTATATAAATTTGTGAGATTCTGATAGAAACTCAACAAGATTTGATTAGAAAACAAACAACATTAATTTAAAGATCAATTAAATTATTCCTAAAATTCATCTATAGGACGAAAAAATAGACATAATAAAAGAGAAGTAAGCCTCCATAATAATAATAATAAAAACAAATTGCAGAAAGTTTTTTACAGGCATATGGGGGCATATTAGATCTGCTCTCATTATTGCTTCTACAAAATTTATGCTGACAGTAGAAAAATGTAGACTCAATTGGCAATAAACTAAATTCTAAAAATATTAAATCTTCAAAATACTAGTTGATTTATGTTTCATAGTTATTAATAATAAGATTTAACTAAATCAATAATTTTGTTTTGATAAGAAGATTCCCAAAAAGCCATGTAATGTTATTGAAATGTGATTAATCTTTTAATTTTTATGTAATAGCCTTTTTAATATATGTGACTATTTGAAGCCAGCGACTAATTTGACCATATTATAATTTGAATTGAAGCGCAATGAATGAGGAAAATTAGGTGATCACCGTCCCTGCTATTTTCGATGAGAAGCCTATTGGAAACAAGGCCAAGTTTTAAATTCCAGAGTATGCTGACAGTACAAATTCCCTCATTTAGATTAAAATCCAATTATAGCTGAAGTATCAAATCCCGAACCTATTCCCCTAGTCAAGAGATTGGCTTCCAAAGTGATGAAAACAAAAAAAGAAGCATTGGAATAACTATTGGCTTAAACCTAACAAAATACAAATGCCTTCGAGCCCTACATGAGCCAAACGATCTAATTTATAACTTGCAGTTACCCTCAGAGTCAGTAAAGAGCTTTGAAATTGTTGTTGATTTTTTTATCAGGGGGAGGAAAATTGAGTATTGACCAAAAAACAATAATTAAGGTTATTATAGAAAAATGCATGATAGTGAACCGAGAAGAGATCAAAAGTTTATGTGAAAACATCTTATTTTGGTACATGGACAACAACTACGAAGATATCCTACTTGAATAGCTTAAAGGAGAACTCCTAAGTAAAAATCCTAAGGTAGATCTTGGATTACTTAGATTATTGGAATATCTCTCCTTTACATTGCTAAATTGCTAAATAACTATGGGTTGAAAAGAATGAAGGGTTTATAACGATTTGCAAAGCATTTAGAATTGATGTCTGCTGAAGCAAAGCCTTTGGCTAAAGCACAAATTATTTAACTTTACAAATAACTATATCGATGGATGGGAGAAAACATCTTCAAAGAGTTCAAGTTACACCATGAAGTTAAAGACTAACTTGTGAAATTTACTAAAGACTTTAAACAGGAACCCCTCTAGATTAAGAGAGGGCAAAAACCATAGCAGGTAGGGTAAGGAAAGAAACTTATGGAGATATAAAATAATTAAAGCAATTCTAATATTGAACCTCTTGATGTTCTAAGTCTGTATACTTCAGCTTGGGTTGATTAAACTTTATCAATTCCAAAATGGAAGGACAAAAAGGCAATTCTCGATGACTTTATAAAAAAAACTAAGGTACCCTCCATAGTTCCCAAATAGAGTGAAAATAGTGCTTACATTAAACTCATTAAAACTTTAGTTCTTGATAATAACATCTTTCTGATGCAATGTGGGTTTTTCATCACTCAAAACCTGGCAAGAGGTTTAAAAAAATATTTTTCATTTGTTGCCAAAAACATAAAAGGATATATTTTTGATAGACTTAAAAATGGGAAACCGAATATTGTTGAGGCAGCTTAAAAAACACTCAAAGATTTATTATTTGCCTTAACTCTTGAAGACATGATCACGGACATAAAAGCAGGTTTATAAGATAAGGCTCCAAACATGAGAAGAGAAATATTAAAGTTTCTAGGTATGTTTACTCATAGAAAATAGCCAAAGATAATGAGCATTATGAAAGAACTATTATAAAAAAGTGCAAAAATGATGGAAGATGGATCAGCATAAGTACGTCTTGAGGCTTTAGAATTTATTTGTAATTTAAAGAAGACACACGACTTAAAATTTTTTGGTGATAAACTAAAAAACATTGATCCTAAAAAATTACAGATTATCAGAAATACTCAAGCATTATAGACAGAAGTTCATGAAGACATGGAAATTTAAAAGAATCAAATTTAAACTGCTTCAACTCTTCCGCCTATTTCAACTATTCAGGTTCCTATGATTGATGAGATGAACAATAATCTAAAAGAAATCAACCAAGGAAAATAAAATATCAAAGTAAATAAAAACAAAATTGATGAGACTTCAGGAAAAGCTAGCAACCCACCTTTTAGCGGCATTGATTCTTGGTTAAATTAGCTATCATCTCCTCATGAAACAGTTAGACTTAATGCCTATCAGCAAATAGCAGGAAAATGTCAGACTTCAAAGGATGCAATTTATAAGATAAAATCAAGGGCTATTAAGGAATCTACTCAAAACATTTTAAGAGTAATTATCCAGATAATAAAAAAATATTCGAATACTGAATTAATAGAATTGGAATCCTTAGAATTTTTATGCATGCATGATTGGAAAAAAAGCAAGGCACTTTTTGTTGAATTTATACAAACTAACAAGTTTAGCTTTGCTGCTGAGGATTTCATGAAAAATAATAGTGCTTTATTTTCAAATATCATCAAGAATAATGCCTCTACCACTCCATCCAATTCTAATCCAACCCTGACGATAAAAAGCCTAATGCTATAACTTCAAAATTTAATTCACAAAATTTCTAACCCTCAAAAAGAAATTAAGATGGAAGCAGCGGAAAAAGCTATTAAGATAATGGAGATGCTTCCAAAGATAAATAGTGAAAGTGATCTAATACCCAGCGCTGGTTGGAATCAAGAATTAATCAACCAATTTTATAATATAACAAAATTTAGACTTTCAGAGCCAGAGCACTAAATTTCTGTAAAATATTGTAAACTGATATAATTAATGATTTAAAAAGGGATTGCAACAAAGAACAAGGGCATCAAGTTAATTATACCAACAGTTTTTGGGAAACTAAAAGATGGACAACCTTAAATTAAAAGTTTGCTCAGTAATCTAGCTTAAAGTTGTCCGAGTTTTATATTTTCTTTGACTTTAGGGTAGCTGTGTAGTGAAAATAATAGATTAGGTATACTCGAATTTATTATTGAAAAAAATGACTTATTTTTGAAAAATGCAGAATTAAAACACTATCTGGGTCCACTTCTCTATATTATTTCTAATGTAAATTTAGATTCAAAACTAAAGGGAAATTGCTAAAGGCTGTTGGATCAACTCGTCTAGCTTTGCGGAGAGAGTCTGCTTTAAACTGAAGCAAAAAAACTTAAAATTTTAAATGCCGATCAATATTTGGCCAAATTTAACATTTCTATACAAAGTTCCCTGAATTCAATACAAAGCATACCAAAAAATATTAATAGCAAAACAGATAGATTAAAATTAGACTAATAAAATCCATGGCCAATAACAGTGACGCCCAGCCTTATACTTCAGCTTATAAATATTATGCTTTCAATGAAAGAACCACTTCCACTACTAATAACACCACTAACTCTCAGAGCTGAACAACTTTCTTTAATTCATTCATTTGAGTCAGTTTTTTTGATTGACAATTCTGATCTGTTGCTAAAATGGGTGTACTGGAGAACTGTTATTGATCCTAAAGAGTAAGTGAAGTAGGTTTTAAAATTGTCATCAAAGATAGTGATATCAGTGTATTATGCTCTCACTGAAGGAGAGGTAATAATCCTTTTAAGCAGTCTGATTAATGTTTTAAAAAGATTCCATGGTGAATGCTTACCATATGTCTAGGATATCTGTAAAAAATTGTTCATGATCAGCTATTTATTAAAATAAAAATCTTTTCGTTTTTGGGTGAACAGTTTATTCGATGAGACTATAGAGAACACACCAGTAGATGAAATTCTGCAAATCTTTATTACCTGCTATAGTGATTTGATAGCTCAATAGTTAGTCACACTTGCCCGGATACCATCTGTGATGAAAAATTAAGAATTTATTCAATTCATCTCTTCTAAGTTTGATGCTGAAATTTTAAATGTGTCAGGATTCAAAAATATTAGTACGAGAAAAACAGGGAAGGCTTCAGTTCAGCCATAATTGAAACAATTACTCAGCGATTTAGGAGGACCATAAAATATTATTAGTATTTCAACAGACTAAAGAATGTTTTATGTCACTCTTTTTCAAAAATTAACTTCAGTCGAGATGACCAATAAACTCAATGAAATTTTATCGGAAAAGGACCAAGGAAGCATTGTTTAAACTCATTTAAAAATTATCTATAGTGTAGTCGTCCCCTTCATGAAAAGAGAGATATCAATCATTAATATCTTCACTTATTTCAAAGAATTCAGTAGATTTGTGGAATAAACATTGGGGCTTCTTGCTGTTATGACAGGAGCGCCCAAAGTCAAATACTCCCAATACTTGAAGGACCTCACCAGAGTGCTCGTTTACTTCCTCATAGATCTGGATTAAAATACAATTGAAAATAAAAATGAAATAACCAGAGTTGTGAATAAAATAATCCTGCAGTTGCTGTAGCATTCCTAAACCAGGCATATGCTGTAGATCCTATTTTTATTGTTAAAGAATCAAATAAATGTTAACATTTCAACCAAAATACTGCATCTTTTAATTAAATGCATCACCAAAGTATGCAAAGATAAAAAATTCAAGACTAGGGCATAGGAAGATATCACTTTTATTGTTAACGAAACCAATAATATTTTAAAATAAAACAGCATTAACTTAGATCATCCCATCATCAAATCCCTCAAAAACTTTTATGGATAACTGGCAAACTTGTATCCAGTGTTTCACATTATTGTAAAAAAACTGTATGAGGAAGGTCAAGCCTGTTCAACCATCATACAAATATTCAAAGAAAGCAAGATAATACCAAATTAAAACGATGACTTATGTGCCTACGAAATCAAAGAAAAATCAAAAGAATAAGTTAACCCGATAAGATAAATGGGGACTATTGGCATCACTAAACTGATGGCCATTAAAAAAAATGATAATCGTGATTTATGAACTTTTATTTGAACTCATCTATAGAGATCATCCGAAGGCAACTTTTTTTCTTCCTCTCTGCCTCACTGCTTATAATTTTTTTAAGGCTGCCTAATTACCATAGGCAGTAAGCAAAATACTAAACTATTACTCAAGTAATGGATGAGTAGACTTGAAGGCTCTTTAAAGGACATACAAATCTACTGCACGATCTTAAGCTGATTATTTGAAATAACTAAGTCCAAAATCGATGAGATAAATGGACCCATCATTTTGAATGATCATATTAGAAGTTGTTAAATCCCCATGGATAATTCCAGATTCATGAACTTTTAATACAATTAATCCCACACGCTAAAGAATGGATCTTAACTCGACTTGATTCAAATGAGGTAGATTTAAATGATCCTTCAATTTGACTCCATCAATGTAGGACATCTCAATCGAGTATTTTTAGTTATCAATTTTGAGTAGCTGTGGGACTTTCACTCCCTTTTTTAATAGTTTTTCCAAAACTTTGGATTACTAAATTTATCTATGACTACTGATTTGATTCGAGATTCATTTATCTTTCGGTCCAAATCTGGATGACGGTATTTCTTTGGAAGTCTTTCCTTTATAACAGTTATTGAATCTTCCTTTTCTATTTTATATATCTTAGCTTATGCGCCATGACCAATCAACTCCATTTGCTTATAAATTTAATATCCTATTTTATCTTCCAATAATAAGCAAAAATAACAAGAATTATAAACTGAATTAACTAACTTCGTATCAACTTATGAAAAAGCAATAATTCATGATCAGATGATAAAAGTGCATTAATTTATAGCAAACACAGATATTAATTATAAAAATTAAGATAAAATTCGTGAATATTTCCTTTATTTAATAGAATAACTGCATTAATAATTGAATCATTTGGTATTCGTCATTGTTGCAGCAAAGATAGCAGTTTCCTTGAAGCCTGACGAATGGGACGTTTTCGATGCAAAGCTAATTTCTTAATAAGTTTAATTTCCTTCAATAAATTATGTTTTAATTCTTCCTCCTTTTCTCTTTCGAAAATATTAATTAAAATAGTGATTAAACACAGACTACTCTCAGTTTTTCGACTTTAGCCATTATCATCAATATCAATTGCATGAATTGACTTTAGACAATAATTCACTATTCCTGTCTCCTTGATGGTTTTAATATCTAAATTTTTAACTATTTTAAATAAAGTCGATGTCAAACTGCTGTCTTTAAGCAAAAATTATACAATTTTTTGACTATCTCTCAGGAGAAGTTTCTCAGGAAGGTGGCGTAAAAGTTAAACTATTTTTTTATTTTTAAGTTCTGAATTTTCTATAAAATTTAAATGTTCCCATTGCCAATGAATTAAAGTTGGAGAATATGACTGAATAAACTGCGGTTGGAACTAAAAATCAGAAAATTAAATTTAGCTAAGCTTATTTAATAATGGAAAATGGCTGGTAGTGTTATGATTCGAAAGAAATCTCCAAAGTTATTATTATTTAGAATATTTCTTCTATGCATCTAATTCTGAACTAAAAAGGCTATTGATAATGGCTTTATTATTATCATCAGTCTATAGTTTTGAAAATTAAAATTGCTCGGTTTCTGGTAGCTGATTACTTTTAAAATGATCTTTGAGTTTAATAAGAAGATCAAATATGAGTGCATATGTACTTTATTTCTTTGGCCAATTCACATTTAAGCACAAAGTATACAACTCTTTTCCCCTTAAAATTTTAAATCCCTTTAATAATCCTTATTTTTAATTATCATCCTTCATTTGATCTAATAGATAATTGAATTTGTCAATTATTTTTTGTTATTTTTATTGAACTTTATCAATTACAATGCTGTTCTTTTAGGTTAATGATTGCCAAAGTCGACATAAAAGATAGCTTTAGATTTAATAATTTATACCCTTTATATTTTAGATCAATAGATCAGTTTCATTTACGTAGACTACTCCTACAAAATCTATAAAGGCTTTAATTATAAATGTCTGATTTGTTGTTAATGAATTTTTAAAAGCCTATTATGCTCGAGAAAGACAGTCTTTTAAAATAAAACTATCGTTTGCTTTACGAATCATTATTCGGTTATTAGGACAGTTAATATACACCTCAAGCAAAGTTTTTAAAAGCAGCATTTTTATTTCATCAGTCACTGCAGTGTACAGACTGCCAACTTTCAAAACTAACAAACCAAGGAGTTAATTAAGACTTTCACTGCATTGAGTAAGCGAACCAAGTGCAACAATTGCTAACCCTAACTACAAATCAATTTACCTATTTTGGGAACCAAATCGTTTTCTGCTGTTAGCAATTTTAATAAAGATTTTATTGAGTAGCATCTAAAAATAGAAACTAAAGTAGAAAATCGACTTTGATTTTGTTTTATGACAATAGACTATATAATTTGAAAGTTACCCTAAAGATGCCTATCATCGCTCCAGGATGTTTGCATTCTCCATTAATGACTTTTCCCACCATTATTTCAAGCCACTCCAAAAGGATATTGTAACTTTGAATGCTAAAACTACCATCTTCTCTGCAAAAAATAATATCTAATAGCTTGACAAACACTGCCCCAAGATCATTAGAATCATCAATATACTATTCCTAGATGTATGACTACTCGCTCAGTCTAATTAATAAATTTTTTAGTCGACTGACCAATTCATTCCCAATCGCTTATGAGCGTCTTTTTTCAAGATAGAGGAGTAAAGTAGGAACAAATTTTGCTATAGGTGAGGCTGCAGTTTTCGTTGACAAAAGATCCCAAGTTTGTTCTACGAAAAAAGGATGGCATAGGCATTGATCGAGCATATATGTAATTTATTTAACATTTATTTTCTTATGTTCTTAGTTATCCTCATCACCAATAAATTATATAGGATAGTAGGCTTACAAATTTTAAAACATTTAAGTTTTGAATTGAGTCAATTTATCAATTGAAAATAATTAAAACAGACGTAGATAAAGCTAGAATACACATCCAATATTTCTTGGATCTTTTTAGCCTTCTCCAGCGTTGACACATCGTTCAATTAGTCTTTTTTAGTTATCATTTTTTTCGCTCCATTCTCTGACTTAATTCGGATAAAAGTTAAGTATTCTGAGTAAAATTTTATAAAGGCAAAGTCTTGTTTATTGCCTGTAGGAGATGATCTGAAGTTTATTTCCTGTAGTAAAATTGAAAAGCAATTAAATAACCGGTCGAAAGGGCAGCAAAGATAAATCAATACAAGAACTTAATTGATTGATGAGTGAGATGAAGTCATTTCCAGATACAGTAATAAATGCCTTTTCACATGAAAGTTGAAAAATTTATATAATGTGCTGATGAGGAGTCAAGCCTACAATATATTGACTTCTCCGGATAACTTCAACAAAGAGCTGTGCTGCTCTCCTGAGACATGTTCTATCACCACTGTTGATTTATAGCACATATTTTACTTCTATAAGTAGTTGAGCTAAACCATTTTTTTTGCTTGCCAAATTGACTAAAATTGAATTGAGGAGGAGTACTTCCTTTTTGGATCGCTAAAGAAGTGATAGCTTCTATTAATGCTGTTCTAACTAAATGTAAGTGACAACCATTTTATCGAATGGTTCTTCATCTAGAAGGAAGTCAATATTCATTGTAGTTGTAATATTTATATCATCTGATAAAAAAATATTTTCGGATCAAAATCTAATTAATAATTGGATATTCAAACAATTAACACAACTATATTTATAACCATAATTATGTTAGTTTTAGTTTTAATCAAAATTAAAAGGATTATTCAATATCTACCATCTTTTACAATCCTTTAAAATCCAAACAACTTTTATTATCAATGAAAATTATATTTAATTCTTCCATCTATTTAGAAAATTTAATTTTATAAATAATGTCTTCATGGTTAATTTCCAATGAAACTTTCTTTATAGGAGTCGTCCTTTAAGGTGATTTCGTCTTCACTCTTACTTTTATGTAATTTTTTCAATACTATCATAAATATAATAGCATGACTCAAGGGTGAAATAATGAAGGGAATCTCCATTGCTTCTGTTGCAGTTGCCTCTTCTAGAAATACGTATATTTTAATGACTAAAAAGTAAATAATAAAGGGTATTGTTACAATTGGATAGGCCAAAAATAATGAGTGCGATTTTGGTCTAAGTTTAATGTAGGATACGAGATAAAACACGAGCAATACAAGTGCTATTACATTAGGTAAAAGATAGGAACTATTATATATGATATAGTCACTAAATGTTTTGTCTTTTATATCTCTCCAACAACTAAACTAGTTTTCTGTCCCAAATAGGCCTGATACAAGGAGGAGGAGTAATGATACAACGATAGAGGGCATATAAGCGAGGAGTACATGCTTACTAAGATGTTTGCTGAGATCTATTTGTTTTCCTGGAGCAAATTTTTATCGATAAATTAGCCGAGCAATAAAAACGAGCCAATAATCTTCGTTATAATAAGATGTACTTGCAGCTAAACGAAAAAAGGTTGTGCCTATCGTGCTTATGAGACAAACTATGTTGACATCCGAGGCAAAATAGGTCGGCAGATCAAATACGATTTGAAAAAAATCGTTGAAAAGAAGCAGAGCAAGAATAGAAACTATAGGTGCTGAGGGATAGAACTTAATTCTAAAGATCAATAGAAGAATAAGCAATATTGCACCAGTAAGAGATAATGCAATTAGTTCAGGTAGGTTGTTAGCTGCAGCATCAGGTATATCTTAAATAGTTGTATTTGGCAATGACATTATTATAAATTACAATATTATCCAATAGACTGAATTATTCCAACTAATCGTCTTGCATATCATGAAGTCATGGATTGCAATTGGTTGTCTTTGAAAAAGCAAGGATAAATACAAATCAGATGAGAATGCAACTGCTATTGACTTTGCATTCGTGTTATTCGGGATGTCTATGCTTTAAGCAAAATAATTTTTCACAGCTTTTACAAAAATAATGATTGATTTGGTATAACTTGCATTGACATTTTGCGCAAAAATATAGTCGCAGCGCAGTTTGGGGCTTAGTTTGTTTATTTTCTTGTTGATGTATTTGGCATGGGTGGTGCTCCTTGGACCAATAATGTTCGTCGCAAAACTATCATCGAGGTGAGCTTACTGTAATTTTGCATTTTTTACATTCATAGGGTATATAGTCTCTCCTAGAACAAATCTGGCATAAGCTTCCAATATTATCGTCTTGCATTTGGATAATTGTAAATTATAACAAAAGCGATTGATTTCATGCTTTTTAACATTTTATATTTTACCAACAAATACAGGGGTTGGGGTTGGGGTTGGGGTTGGGGTTGGGGT
>Ga0302186_10000321_pt1 | contig 43683 bp, 49 predicted proteins | sample II_Bog_E1_2_FD_198782 | JGI IMG/M metagenome (GOLD analysis project Ga0302186, IMG submission 198782) | Peat permafrost microbial communities from Stordalen Mire near Abisko, Sweden - II_Bog_E1_1 | ecosystem: Environmental > Terrestrial > Soil > Wetlands > Peat | place: Sweden: Abisko... | reverse complement strand
CTCATCATATCAAATCAATGGAAAATGCAATTAATAATTTTTCAATATTCTCATAATAGGAAAATAAATTCAAAGTTAAAAAAATAAAATTTATAATTTTTTGAAGTAAAATTCGTTAAAATTATAAAAACCATCTCTCCCAGATATTGTTTAGTGATAATAATTTTTTTAATCGGAAATTTCTCAACCCTTTTTGTTTGAAATCAAATTATATATTAATATTTTAAAAATAATAACATTTTTTCAAACTATAGTACTTATTTTGATCAGAATTTATTTTTTCAAGAAAAGAAAAAGAGATAGATGATCCCCAACAAAAAAGGTTTTTTTTCTACATTTTTCTTGGCTTAGTGATGATAGATGTTCGTCAATTTATTTTGAGAGACAATGACAAAAGAATGATGAAGAAATATCCTGTTTCTCAAAATCAACCTTCTAACGAAGAATTTCGTCTTGACAATAAATCTCCTCCAATTAATTTCATTCGATCGAATTCCACATTCAAAAAGACGGAACTTCCAGAACATCTTATCAAAAATTACAAATACCCAGAAGAAAAAGAATATAACAACAAAATCATATCCAAATTTCCAGAAACAATAATGTTAAATAAAGCCACAACATTACCCGAAGTTTCAGAAAAAGACATCATGAGTTCCAAATTATATTTGGATTTGAAGATAAAGTATGAAAATGAGAAAGAAAAAACTGCTAAGCTGAAAAAACTACTATATGAAAAAGAAACAGAAATTCAAAACCTGAAACAAGACAAAATGCAGCTTTATAATAAGGTCACTATGATGGATGAACAAATAAGGAATTATGAAGTCGCGTTTGAGGAAAGAAGTACTTTTTTCCCTTTATAAAAGATATATATATAATATAGAAAATAATGTGGAAGTTTCTTTTCCTGACTTTCAAAGTCTTTTGTTGGCTTTGAGGTATTCAGGCAATTCTAGAAGAAGAACCCCTGCAAGAGATGAATTAAATCCAGATAATATGACATACGAAGTTCATAAAAAACGAAGATTTCTGTATTGATAAATAATTATTTAGGAATTAATGAATCTGGAAGAACAAATGGGAACAGTAAATCGGGGTTTCACAGAAGAACAATTGGCCAGATTAAATACCTTTATCTTTAATTCTAAGTTCAATCCAAATTGTAACAATCAAGATAGGTTCTTTTTTCAACGCTTTGGTGGTTTTCTTGATTTAAAATTTATAGTTGTACGATCTGCTGTTCAGAATATGTGGCAGGAAATCGATTAAGCAAATTAAACTGCGGTCATGTCTATCATAATAATTGCATACGACCATGGTTACTAAAGGAAAAAACTTGCCCTGTTTGTAAAGCAATGGTGAATCTATAAAGGGAATTAAAAAAATCAAAATATTTTCATTTATGAATAATAAAAGACGCTTATGCGAAAAATATTATAAAATCCTGACTTCTTATTAAATAAAATTTTTAAATAAAAGAAATTAAAAATATAAAAACTATTTTATTTTTATTTTATTGATTCTTTTTTATGAATTTATTTGGCGCATCTGATGATGAACAAAAAAACCCACCGAATGGAAAACTTTCAAAAGAGTTTCCTTTTTTACACTACCAACTCTAATTTTTTTCTTCTAGTTCCCAACCACATTTAAAAAAAAAGACATCGAATAAAATGAAAATGACTCCTGAAGAATACAAGCTCCAGAACACTTCTCAGAAAAAAAGGATGAAAAAAAGAGACTTCGATAAGGGCAAACATCCTAATTTAGAACCAACTAAATTAGTATCCACTGAGAGCACCAATTCTGAAAAAAAACAACCTTTAATGATAATAAAAATGGTGATGAAAGGTTTTTATAAACGAATTTTAAAATACAATAATTTTTAAATTCCATCCCAAGACAAAAAGGAAGAATATAAAATGAGCATAGAAGATTTGGTTGAGCAGGAATATAAGAACATTGAGGAGTCTTCCAATAAAATCGAAGCATTGAATCGCGAAAACGATGAAGGGAATGATGAATATAAGCTTAAATTAGTCAGTCCATCTCCAGAAAAATTCCAGAATCTCACCACTCAAATGAAGTTCAGACTTAATGAAGGTCTGGGTGAATGTTTCTATAAAATAGGAGTTGAAGATAATGGAAATCCTTTGGGGATTCCCAAAGAAATGATGGTTTTATCCTTAAGTGAATTATAATTCAAAAAAATCAATATCTAATAAGTATTTTTAAAAAGGAACCCTCTGCAATATGGCGTCTTGTTTAAAGGCGGAAGTTATTTTATTAAGAATGAGAAAAGGAATTAAGGGGAATTATGCCGAACTTATGGTAAGACAAGGCCAAAAAGAAGGCATTAAGCTTGATATTAGAATTATGTTATTGGGGGATTTCGAAAGTGGCAAAAGCACGTTAATTGGAGTTTTGACTTCAGGAACTTTTGATAATGGCAAAGGGCTGGCAAGGATGAAGGTTCTTTGCCATAAACATGAAGTTCTTAGTGGTCAAACTTCTTCTTTATCTCATCATGTATTCAATAAAACTTATTAATTTTCCTTAAACATATTTTCAAAAAATTACAGATTTTAGGATTTGATAGTCAAGGAAACATTGTGAACCATTCCAGTTTAACAAATTCTTCTTGGGAAGAAATTGTGGATATGAGCACGAAAATTCTCACTTTCATTGACATTGGTGGTCATGAGAAATATTCAAAGACATTGGTGTCTGGCTTTTGTTCTCAATATCCTGAATATGCTCTGCTTGTGGTTTCAGTCTTGCAAGGAATCAGCAAAGTCACTGAACAACATATTCAAATGGCCAATTTATTTCAAATTCCTTTGATTGTTGTCTTCACTCACATCGATTTAGCGAAGGAAACCCAAATCGATGACTCTTTACTTCAATTGAAAAACTATCTGAAGAGCGAAATGCCCAACAAATTCCCAATCATCATAAAAACTGTTGAAGACATTGTCTTGGTCAGCCGAACCCTCTTCAAAGAAAACCCGATCCCCATATTTTTAGTTTCAAATCTCACAGGGCAAAATTTAGATCTTTTCAAAGGTTTCCTTAATCTCTTACCAGTTGTCAATCCCTTTGAAAACTACCAACATCTCAACACAGAATTTTATGTCGATCAAAAATACGATGTTAACAGCCAAACGATTATTTCAGGAACCGTTATAAAAGGAAGCATCAGAAAAAACCAAGTTCTTTGCTTAGGACCTGACAACAAAGGAGAATTTCATTTGATAGAAATCGAGGCGATAAAATGTAAAAGAGTGGATGTTCGATCGGCCACCTGCGGACAAAATTGCACTCTTGCCATAAAAATGGTCAAAGGAGGAAACCCTGTTCAAGAAATAAGAAGAGGAATGGTTTTGGTTGAAGAGAAAACCAACCCGAGATCCGCTTACGAATTCATGGCTGAAATTTATATGTATGATCATAGCATTGAAGATAAGATTTTAAGGTCGAATTATCAACCAGTTGTGAACACTCAAAACACAAGACAGGCTTGCAAATTGATAATAACAGAAGATAATTTGTTGAACGCTTCTCCAGAATTAAAAAAAACGAAATCGAAATCAATTGAGCCGAGAGGATTCAAGCAGAAACCGAACAACAAAAAGAACAATTATCAGATGGAAGAAATTGGGGAGAAAAAGATGAAACATAAAAGCAGCATGGATTGTGTTAATGAAAAACAGATGTATTATGGGAAAAAAATTAGGAAAGAGGTGGAAAAAAACAGAAAGGAGAGTTTTGAAGAGATCAAGGAAAATGAAGATAAAAAAGCGTTGATTGAGGGAAAATACATTATTTTAAATCACGAAAATAATAATTTCATCAGATTGAGATTCAAATACTTTCCAGAATATATCAATATTGGTCAAAAGCTGATCATTAATGATAATTGTTTAAAGGGAATCGGCTGGATTAGGGAGATTTATTATTAGTTATGTCTTGTAAAAAAATATCTGATTAACAATGAATTCTTTTTAAACAGACAAAAAGATATAGAATTTAATTTAACTCAATAAAATTAAATAAATAATGCCATATTTTTAAAAGCAGAGAGGCACATTACAAACAAGAGAGAAAACCAATTAAATGCTTAAATCAAATCTTAAGGAGTCTCTCCTGTAACAATGAAGGGGTCCCCATAACAAGTTACATTAAATGGCACCTGCAAATATAAATTTCCGCTCATCAAAATTCTTCTATGCATTTCAACCCGATCGATTGCCTGTGCAAACGCTGGATCTGAGTTCATATATATTTCCCTTACATCATACAAGGCATTCAACCAAATCACCTCATTGGTTCCAGAAATCAAGCTTCCCACAGCATTATTCGCATCTTCCACGAGCTCTTTTAATCCCTTTGAATTACCTCCTCCGCTTTCAGCTCCAAAATTAATGCAAATGTCATATAATTGAGCTATTGTCAATGGATACTCGCATCCTATCTCCTTGGCTTTATCTATTGCAGGGTCCCAATAAGTAATTTGCAACCTATACAATTGAGCTTCTTTTACGACTGGATCAGCTCCATGCTCATTAAAATCTGCGATAAAATTATCTAATCCTTGTACATCGTCTGTCAAGCCTTGTGCATTATGTGGTGAATTATCAATAGCTTCGAACGCAGGTAGATATTCGGTCAATTCATTGGTGGGATCCAATTCATTGATTTTTTTTATGACCTGTGTCCCATCATATGTCCCTGAACAAAAGCCAATTATGCCAAAAGTTATACCCCGACCATCTCCAATGTTTTGTGCATAAGTCCAATCGAAGTCCGTTTGACTGTTTTCCGCGATATTAGTAAGACTATAAATTACATTGATTTGGATTTGGGAAAGAGGTGGAATTGGCTTCACTATGCAAACGAGGGATTTTGGCTCATTGACAGAAAACAAAGAATATAGTATTACACAAAAACAAAGGATTGTTAGACGAAACATAAAAAAATGCTTATTTTTTAAAATAAACTGACTCAAATTATCAATAATTGTAATTTTATAAAATATTTGTTGGATTTTGAAATTTATGAAACAGTTATTTTTTAATAGGTTTGAGGTTTTTTTTGGCATCCTCCAATTGTTGTTCAGCTGTGACAGGTGCTCCTTCTTCCAATTTTTGCTTTTCCTGGAAAATGGCTATGTCGATGTCATCCTCATTCAAAATCCCTTTCAAAACCCTTTAAAAATTTGCTTAATCGATATTTGAATAAAAAATTCACTTTAATCCTTTTTCTTTTTCAAATTTGGAGAGATTTGTCTGTTGATTTGGTTTCTGGGTACTCAAAATGTCGGTAACTTGTTTAATTCCATCATAGATCCGATCTTTTTCAATTTTAGAATGAAGTGCTGATTCTCTAATAAAATAAATCAAGTATTTTGAACAGATATATATTTGAACATTTTGGCTTTTTTTAAAATGTCTTCCTCTAATTTTCTTTGTTGGAGCTTATCCTCGATAATTTTTTCTCTTTCAAGCAGTTTTTGCAACTTGAACATCTATCAAGAAAGAAAATTTCTTCATAAATTGTTAAACTTTAAAAGCCAAAATAAAAAACATTTTGTCTTCTGTTCCTTTCATAATTTTCTAATTTATCCCGTTCCTTTAATCTTCTGAATTCTTGTTTCATTTTTATCTGGTCCATCTCATTTTTCTACAATTTTTATTTAAATTTCATATTTTCTTAGTTATTTTTCAAAGACTTTTTTCATTGCTAGGTTGGAATCGATTTTTTGAAGCTTTTCCCTAATGTCCTTTAATTTATCTTTATCTTCATCCTTGATTTTTTTCTTGATTTGAATAAAATGGTGGCTTTTTTCATCGAACATTGATTTCTTTTCTTTTTCCTCCTTTTTTTTTTTCTCAAATATCAGCTCTTTAGCTTTCTCCTGTTTGAGCAGCTTTTCGACAACACCACTGACCGTTTTTATTTCTGATTCTTCTTGCAAAACCTTATATTTTTCCAAATTTTCCTTTTCTTTCAGTGACTTTTCTCTTTTTTTATTGACAATATCCATCAAATGATATATATAACTCTGTTCTGATATTTCAAATTTTTTGTTTAATTCTTCAAATTGTTCAAAGGTCCTTTCTTCTTCATTCTAATTCAATTCTTATTTTAATTCTTTTAAATTTTTAAGAGAAAAACTCTGGCATTTTGATAAATTTTGAGTTTGATGAGCTTTTGTTTATCTTGGTAACGTTTTTTCAATTCCATCTTGGTTTTTTCAGCTTCCTCAAATTCCCTTTGTCTTTTTTTCCGCCTATTCAAATTTCGAATTAGCAATGATGCAAATTTTTAAATTAAACATTTCTTCGTTTTTCTTCTTTATTTTCATTCGTTCTTCTTTTTTTGATTCTAGAAATTTTCGCTCGATTTCCTTGATTTGTTGGTTTTTCTCTTGCGCTGCCTTCTTCCTTTCTTCTTTTTTAAGTTCCTTTTATTTTTATTATAATTTGAAAAAAAAAAAAAAAATTTATTCAAAAAAATAACTTTTTTTATTTTCATTTGTTTATGATAAGTTTCTAATCTTTTTTCCTTTGCCTTCAATTCTTCGATTACTTTAAGTCTGCGTGTTTCTTCATCATAAAGGAATTTAGCTTCATTCTAAAAAAAAACAAGAAGTATGGATTTCAACAAAGCAAAAAACCTGCTTTTGTATTTTGAGTTTATTGAATTTATCGATTTCTTCCGTTAAACGAAATTCAATGCCTTTTTCATCTACACTTTCCTGTTTTGGAGCTGATTCTCTTTTCTTGAGAATAGGACTATCATGACTGTTTCTGAAATAGCTCAAGGTATGATTGAAAGTTCGAGCAACAGTTTCAGGCACACTAAAATTTATAAATTTAAATATTAGAAGGTTTTTTACTTCTTCTTTAAATTAGAAGATGTGCGCATTAAAGTGCTTCTATTAGGCAAAAAGTCCGTGGAACTTTTATTAAAAAGCCCTGAAGGATTTTTTTCCTTTTTTTCTTCTGGCATGCCTGCACCTGGAGAACCGATTTGTTGTGAAATTAACTCCCGTCCTTTAGAAAATATGAGTTGAATAAGAATATCCAATGAAAAAATAAAATTAAACGCAGGATTTCCCTTCGCCTTCTTAAGACTTCAATTGCTGTTTCTAAAAAAAAGAAAATAATATCATGAATAAAATGAAGAAATTTTATCAACGAGTGACTCTGTCCATATAATGTGAAAATCGCATTTTTTGGATTTTTTCAGGGACGTGAGGTCCGGCGAAAGCATCGACACTCCTTTTAAATTCTTAAATTTCTATTAAAATGCAAGTGAGTCACTTTATTTTGAAATAATCTGATTCTATTCCCAATTCATTACAGGCTTCGATAGTTCTGGGTGAATCTGGATGTATTTTAATGGGATTCTTTTTGGTGGGGATGAGCAATGCATTGGAATAAATCGGGATTTTCTTCTTATCGATTTTATCGGGGTCAAGATCCAGATTATTCAGACTCATAATTTATTGTTGTATAAAATAAAACTTATTATATTTTGTGGAGTTTTACTATTTTCACTCTCAAGAGTTCTCATGTTTAATTTATAATAAAAATAGCTCTAAAGGCAAATTTAATAAAAACGCACTATTCTCCATTATCAACTATCCTTTTATTGTTTATCATAAAGAAACCTTCCTAGGCTTTCTAAAGTGTACACCAATGACACCTGCAATCGTGCCAAAATCGCCAAAAGCGTCGTATGGCAGGTTTCTGCTTCCAAAAGCTTGATTTGAGTCTTTTTGCTGGAGGACTTATTGATTTCATAAGGCGATTTAACTATCATTTTCACGAAAACTTTGAATTGTTTCGGCATGAGTTTGTTATACTAATGAATTATTCAGATCATAATGTTTATTTGATAGTTATTTTAAAGAAAATTAAACAATTTAAAATACCTGCGCGTAATCGTAATGCTCATGATAATATCCATAGATGTTTTCGGTATAATAACGAATAGCTCGACGAAAAGGCTCTGTATTGACTTCCTTTTTGTTTTCGAAGCTTTTCAAAAAATAAAAAAATGTTCATTTCTAATAAATAACTAATTCTTGGTCATTCGAAACAAATAATTCAACTCCTCATGCAAAGAATTGGCCAATTCCGGCAAAAACTCATTGAAAAGCGCCATTCCATGGGTTCCAAAACTGTAATCCTCAAAAAAAAAACGAACCCAAAAATTTTATTTCGATTTCACAAAATAAAAACAGAACTTTACATGGGATTTCAAAAGCGTGTATTTATGGTAGTTGAAATCTTCATTCTTCCCGATTTCATCCGCCAGATATTTATAGAAGGCCACTCCAGAAACATCCGCTTTTGGGCTTTGATCAGGTGCCACGGTCACGGCAGTTGATTCAAACATCAACTCATGTGGACAATGCATTTGGAGTTTATCTTTTTTTCTTAATTCGTTGGCGTTCACACCGTTCACATCCTCGATTTGAGACTCCTCATTTAACTTAGTCAGCATATCGCAAATTTCATCATTTTCTTTAATAATTTCAAAGCAAAACCGGGGTTATATTTAAGAAAGTACTTGGTTCTGCGGGTCCCTCTTGCGGGCTTTTATCTTCCATGGAGGTTTTTAATGAGAACTTTTCTTTGTTGAAGAAGTTCATGTCGCTTTCTAATTTGAGTCCATTGGCCAGGCAAAAACAAGCCCACGAATGATAATAAACTAGAATGGTCATCGCATGCATCAGTTCTGGTATCGACCATTGATCCTTCCCTTTTAACAACTCCTAATAAATTTTACTTATTTATTTTATATAAGCTAAGCTATTTACTTTGATGTGATCTGACGTGGAACTGCGTAAATCCCAAGGCTTATAAGCCAAAATAGAATTCAATTTCCGAAGGTTCTGCAATTTGGTGGGAGCTTCCTTGATGCCTTTGATGATCCACTCTTTTTCACCTCCATATGTCAGAAATTGGTGACTGAGATGGTTGAAGAGATAATTGCATCCATAACAAGATACTGCCATTATTCCGATATAAAACCTCCAATCCAATGGCAAGGCTCCAGGCACCGTCATTAAGCAATTTTTCGTCTGGTAGTATCGGCTCAAATAATCTGGAAACCAACATAAGATACGCTCTAAATGAGGGATTTTGCCGCCATTAAAATTGGCAATGTCCCCTAATAAAAACCGATATTCTTCCAATTTCATTTTTTCAGGCAGCTCGATAGAAGGATGCCGATTTTTCTCAATCGGGTTATCGAGATATTCGGCTAATCTTCGAATTGAAACGAGTTGATCTTGAGGGTAAAATCGACTAACCATATCTTCTTCCAGATTCTTGAAATAGTATTGGCCGAATGAGTCAGCCTTCTCTATAATATCTGCGAAGGGGTTCAAATAGATAAAGGATCTCATCTTATTCATGATCAAACTCAAATACTCCTGGTTATCATGAAACTTCTCTGTGAAGTAAGCAAGTTCTTTCAAGGCTGCGTCGAACTTGATTTTTAAAAATTTCACGAATGCTCAAAAATTATAAATAACCTTATCTTGACGGGTCTGTGGATCTGTGGAGAAAAAAGAAGGTATGGCCTTAAGGATTTCGAGTCTGTCTTCATCAGGCTTGAAGAAGTCGAGGAAGTCACTAACAAAGGATTGGGATCTTTCGACCATATGGATAATTCAAATCAGATTTTTCGCTTATTTGTATTTTTAATGACTTCTTTGCAAACGGACATTAAAAGAGTATTTTTTGTTTGAATGACGGAATATTTTTTATTTTATTTTTCTATTTTCAGAAAATTTTGGAATATATGATCTCATTAACATAAAATTTATTTCTTATAAGTTTAGACGAAAAATTAAGTATTTATTTAATAGACTAATTGCACAATGATCTTTTTTTGACTTTCCTTAACATTTTCCTCATCTTCCAAATTCTTTTCCAACGATTTCAACTCTTGTTTATTTATTCGAGAGGCTTTGGCATTAAAAAGTCTTATGAAAGAATTAATGATGCTGAGAATAGATAAAGTCAAAGTAATGATGCTTTTATAATCAAGAACCGATAAACCCGAATATTTATAGACCTGCAAGACAAAATTGGGGATATCGTAAAGCATCGATTTTCCGCAGGCAAATATGATAAGTTGGGGGATGTAAATTCCATGAATTTTAAGAGCGTTTTTATTCGAAAATTGATCGAATAAACTTGTTAGGCAATCGAACTCTAATAACACAGCTGTTCGAGAACAAATGTTTAATGTTTGAGTTGGAATTAATGATACATCATATTTTTTTTCAGTTAGAGAAATAAGACTCTTTTGATAATCGTCAAATATTTGTGTAACTTCTCCTTTGGAAAGAATTTTACGACGCTTTCGCACTCGTAACATGTCATTTCCAGTTTCAACAAATAAAATCAAACCAAAAATATAAAATAAAGCTAGGAAACAAAGTGAGAATATTGAAATGACATAGTTTTCGCTTTGACAATTCTGGATCATAAAGATAAAATTTGCGTAAGCACTATATTTCTTGAGAAGAGTCCCATAAAGACATCTACCATATGATAGAAAAGAAAGGCTTTTGACAATGCTGATTTTTCCATTGACAGTTTTTATGATTTTGGATGACATCGCACATTCGAAAATGAATATCAATAAAGAATAGATAAAAAAGCAGAGATTAGAATACCAGATGTTGTGTAATAATATGGGAGGTATTATGCAGAGAATAAGAAAGATATAAAAATTGATGCGAAAGATAATCATAAACCAGTGTTTAGCTAAGTCATCATTCAATTTCTTCACATTTTCTGAAAATTTATATTGCAGTGAATTAATTTGCAAATCCTGAACTCTTCCTATCAATGTTTTCTTCAAGCAATCTGTTAAAATGGAACACCTTTTTTTTTTTTTATTAGGATCAAAACTTAATGTTTGAAGTAATTTAATTGTTTTCTTGTCTAGTGTGCTAACAATCTTTTGAAAAAAGCTGAGAATTTCCCTTATAATCCAAAACAAGGGGATGAAAATAAGATTCATTAAACATTTGGAAAATTTCACGCATTTTTTGTCTTTTTGCAGCTCATGTTTTTTGCGAATTTGATTTTGGAAAGTCTTGCAATCTCCATAAAGAGAAATACTTACTTTATTGAGACATTTATTGTCCAATCTGTGGAATGAATGACACTTTGAGCAAACTTTTGTTTCACAATCGTAACAGAATTTTAATGTTTTTTTATTCAGAAATGAACCAATTTCTTTTATTATGAAAAATCCCAAGCCTCTGTTGAGTATGATAGTGGTTTTTTTGGAGTTTTGAATTTGGAAAAAATCGAGATAATCATGAATTTTTTTCAATTGAGTTTGAAGCTCAACTTGTCCAAAAACAAGTATTTTGGAGTTTTGTTGTTGTAAATTTTTGATAGTGGTCACCTGAAGTTTTTTTTCCTCATAAATCGTTAAAGTTGAATTTAGCTTTAATCTAATATGGGAACATTTAAAAACTAAATATAAAGCTTTCAGACCGACATTTGTAATTCGATAATTGTGACATAAAGATAAATGAAAAGTTTTTCCATGTAAGAAATGATGTGTCATCAAAATTTCACCAATTTTTTCGCAGAAATCATCATTCAAATTCAATCGATTTAAATTCAACACCTCTAAATTCGGAAGAACTTTGGTCAATTGCAAAATGATATCACCGGTAAAATCATCATATTCTTGTAAATCAGTCGAAATCAAAGACTTTACCATTTCTTCTGCGAAGTTTAAAACTTTCTCTTTCAGTCTCATATTCAATTTTTCGAATTTTTCGCTTTTAATTGAACGATTCATCTTAAAATATTGATTATTGTGTAAGACTTCTGGAGCTTGAAGCTTCGTGCCAAAAATAAACTGCTCCATAATTGCGAGGAACAGAGATTTGTAAGAAATTGATGATAAACATGGATGATTCGAAAAATTAATCTTTTTTATTGAGAGAATTTTTTCCCAATGGAGGTCCCATAAAGTTTTATTTTCAAAAGAATCATTGATCATTCGATATTTAATGATATTTACTTCATTAACATAATGATAAAGCAAACAAAAAAGATCAAGAGTGAGGAATTTGATGAGGACCTCATGATCCATTATATATTGAACCATACTAGAATAGAAATTACCTGTCAAAATGCAGAAAAATAATCGACATATATACACCTTTAATAATTTTTTGTCGCTTTGAAAAAATTCTATCATTTTGTTTAAATTTTTCGGTGTTATAAAACTCACTAAATTTGGATATGAGCAAAATTTATTAAAATTAGTTTGATTTTGCATGATCCATTTTAGAAAATCATCATTTGCCATTAATTCCAACACATTTGTCAGATCATTGGTTTTCATTTCTAATTCAAAAGGAAGATTTTCATCAGAAAAATCTATATTTATAATATTCGTGAGGTTGATAGTATCAAATTCCTTGGTAAGGTAGGAATTATTTATTAGGATTTTGTATTTCCTCAATGTTTGCAAGGTTGTTCTTAAATCATTTAAATTCAGAATCGAAAAATTTTTGAAAGTGATTTTTATTTCGTCAAAATAAAGTCTCATAATTGAAATAAACTTGAGTAAAGTCGCGTCTTCATCAAATGAAATGCTTTTAATAATAAATTATTTGATTTTTGTTTATAAAGGGAGAGTTTACTTTATGAATTCGATGGTTATGTTGGGTTTTTTTGATGAATTTCGATATTGAATTTGAAAGGAATCATTTATTTTCTTCAGGTGCAGCAAATCATAAACTCTTTTTTTTTTTGGGTTTAAAAAGACTCTTAAAAATTTCTTATAATGTTCACCTGCTATCAAAAATATGCAAAGAGTACTCTTGGAATTCTTCGGTATGAGTTGAATATAATTCAACGAACCGGGACCATTTTTCTTCATTTTCAATAATGTAATTGAACATTTGATTTTTCAAGACTTATAACAAATAAAATTTATTAATATTAACATATATGCCTTTTTATTTTTCTCTTTTCTTCTCAAAAAGTTTTTTTATATTAAATTTTTAAAAAAACAATGCAAAAATTCATTTTACTTAATTTCTTAAAAATAAAAGTTTTCTAATGCTGAAAAACTTATTTTGTCTTTCGTTATTTATTTCATCTTAATCAATAATGCAAAAAAACATTCATAATTTCTTTTTATTTATTATTTAAAAAGTCCTCATCATTTATTTTTATTCATTTATTTTATTTATTGTAAAAGTCAATCAAGTTTTTGATTTTTTCGATTTCCGAGTACAATTCATAAAACTGGGCGACGTTCAGCTCCACGTGCAAAGAGTCCTCATTTTTATTTCTATCAAAAGTCGTTATTTTAAATTGTAAGAAGCATTCGCTATATTGATCTATCATATTATTCGATGTTGCAACTATTAAAATTTCAGTTTTAGGAAATCTTAAAATTTTTGCTTGAAAATCTCCATTCCAAATCCTTGAGTTTTTTATCGGCGATGAATTCTCTCACTTTTCTTTTGACTTGGCTCATTTTTTCTTCTTATTTGAAATAAAAATTGTTTATTTAATTTTAAAAAAAAGATAATTTTGAAATTAAAATGATTTTTTTATTTTTCAAGTTCCCAATTTTATTTATTCCATTCTATTATATTTTTGATTTTCAGGGTTCGCGCCTCTCTGGTTTACCGCGTTAATTTCACCTACTTGAACATTTTCTGGATTCAAGATAACATTTTCTCTTGCAACAACAACTGGGGCTCCTTGTAATAAATTCTGATGAATAGAATTTTCTTCTTCGTTTAAAATATGTGGCGGATTCACAATTGCGTTCAGGTTTTCTATGTTATTCTCATTATTTTCAACAGGAGCGTTTTGGTTCTGGTTTTGGGGATTTAGCAAATTTTGCATTTCCACATCAAAATTCATTTCATTGAAATTTGGATTGTTATTATTGATTTGATTGTTCATTCTCCCGTTTTCCAAAGTTGTGTTTAAAAGGAGGAAATTTCTATCAATAAGTGACATTTGCGCATTGGTGAAAAAAGATCTATCATGCAAAGGATAAAACATGGACCAAAAATGTGGTAGATCATAATAACTCGTGATTGAGAACAAGGGGAAATATAACAATCTAGGTTTCTCAAGTGAAGGTGTATAATGAAATGAAGGATTCCAACTTAAGGCTGGAATTTCAAATAGAAGCAGGTTCAAACCGAAATAAGCTAGACTGAGACATATTATAAAGTACATTCCGATGAAGAAGAATCCATAAGCTGTGAATTTGACATAATACAAATACAGCACAAAAAGGAAGTTTAAAAAGATAGGGATGAATTTGAAGGAACTTCTCGTTCTGATGAATAGAATTGAAAGGAATTCTATGCATGCTATGAATCCATAAAAGTTCTCATCAAGACCCATTGGGATGGATTTCCTGAACAGAAGAAAAGTCCAAATTGAAGAACTAGCGAGATACACAAAATAGAAAAGGAATATCATACAAAAGAAAGCGAAATATATGTAGATTTCTGCTTTTCGGTTATTATAAGCTAAAGCGTATAAATAGATTCCAACCCAAGGAAATGCCTTGAAAACATGAAGTCTGGAAAAATTTTCTTGAAACCCAAATTTTATGCAACATTCGGCTAATTATGAAATTATTTTAGGTTTTTTAAAATTAATAAAACTTAAGATCAAAATGAAAATTGGGGCACAGATTATAGTCATTTTGATGTAGATTGCAGTGACATTTGAAATAAGAAAAAGACCAACAAAAATTTCAATGAACCCAAATGCACGAATCAATATTTCTAAAAAAAAATTGTAATGCCAGCCATAACTGTTTACTGTTTCCTTGTGCCAATACCAGATTTCCTCAGTGAACAAATTCTTCAGAATAATATCGCTTTTTCTTTAAAGAATAGTTCATATACTTAAAAATTGTTATTGTATACTGAAAAACATGTAGTATTTCATTGATCAAAATTGTTTCAAAGCCTACAAAATTCAAAATGACCTCTTGTGTCAAGAAATCTGATCCATAACATTGAACATCGATTAATATATTGTGAACAACAAATTCATGCTTCATTCTTAAATAAAGTTTTTAAAAAAATCTATAGTAAGAACTATTAAAACCTCGTTTCTCTGGGCATTGTCAGTAAATTGGGCATTTGGACATATTCCATGACGAATAAGGGGGGATGCTCATAAAATATTGAGAAATTTCGGGGATCATTCAAGGTTTTGTTTGTATAATTGCTAACATATATAGATTCGTTCGTATAATTTTCATTAGAAGATAAAAATTCTGTCATATTAAAGAAAGATTGGCTGTAAATTTGATTTCTGAATTCTGGCTTCATATTCACTATTTTTATGATCATGAGCTCGTCACTGTTCATATCTGTGTTGTTCACTATTTAAAAAAAAATTTAAAAAAAAATTGTTTTTGAATTTACTAATTTGATCCTTGAACCCCTTGTACTCATGAATGAGACAGGAACTTTGGTCTCGAAAATACATGTTGGCATAAATGAAAAGGAAAAGGAACCAAATAGCTTTTAAAAACATATTTAAAAATAAAATATATTTATCCACCTCCCAAAAAAAGGGCTGAAACAACTAATGTTAGTAGGTATTTAATAAAGGAAGAGGATAACAAGCGCTCATGAACCCTATATAAAGTTTTTTCTAATTCCATTTTTTGATGCTGAAATCTATTTGTCTTTTATTTATATAAGCTAATGAAAAATTAAAGAATTTATGTTTTTTTAAAAAAACTTGAAAAATTAAAAAATTAGAAATGGATTTTAATATCGATCCTCTTTTAAACATGACTTTCGACGAAAATGGGATTGAGGATTTTTTTAAATTATACGAGAATAGACTCGACCAAGAATTGCACCTTTTGAAAACAGCTTCATTCATTCAAGAACAAATAAAACAAAACCAGAATTTATTAGTATATGAAGATTATGATAAGATCAATGAAGAACTTGACATCTACTCAAAAATTCTAGAAATTCAGAAAATAAACGATGATTTCTTCTCTTTAGTGACTGAGTTTGAAGATAAAATAAGCCTAATTGGCAAAGAAAAAATAGCATTTAGTTTAAACAAAATAGATGTCATCAACCATAATTTTTTAGAGTTTCTTGAGCAAATTAATGAAAATATTCTGGATCGATTGATTGAAATTTCGGTCATAAGTTCATATAAATCAACTCTTGAAGCCTTTAGAAAGGAAATGATGGACAAGATTTATTTTGCTATTAATTCTCAGGCTGAATCTAATTTCACACCATCCAACAATGAGGCTATTAGTTTTATACAGCAAAGAACAAATTTGCCTTTAATAAAGTAAATTTTTCCATTTTAACTAAACTTATTTTAATAATTTTCCAGGAGCCTTAAAATAAATGTGGATGATGAAAACTTAAAAATGGAAATTTGTGATTATTTCACCACTTTCTTGGACATTGGCATTGAAATGGAAAATTTTGTGGGGAAGTGTCAAATATTTTTATTCAAGGACAGAGAACAAGAGTTGAATTTTTATGAAAAGTTTTTTAGCCAAAGTTATGCAAAACCTCTCAAAGATGCAATCAAATTTCATTTCCTCACAGAAAGACAAACAAATCGAGTGGATAAACCTGAATGGCTTTTCACTTTCATTCAAAACTCTTTGGAAAATAATTTAAATGCCTTGTTAGAAATAGGAGTTAAGAGTAAGTCTATTTTATTTGATTAAAATTTTAATTTTTTGACTCAATAGGTTCTCTTAAGTTTTTTTCAAGAAATTTATATACAATATTTGGGGAAGATATTATGAATCGTTATGATGATGATTATGAAGTTTTAATTAATGATAATGTATTATTGCTGCATTTTTTTGACTCGTTGGAAAATTTTGAAAGTTATATGATGAAATTCTTCACAATCGGGAATGAAGTTTCTAATTTGCCAAGTATCCTTCAAAAAATTTTGCTAAAAAAATCAAAGTCAGTCGACAATCTCCTTTTATATGAAAGATCACTTTTTGATGAAAAAGTTTTTGACGTATGAAAATTTTATTTAATTTTTATTTTTAATTGTTTTTTTAAAAGACCTTCAAAAAAATCGATTATGTTTCTCCTTCTGAAAAAATTTCCTCGAAAAAACAACTCGAAATTTTTTCAATTCTTGAAAACTATTGTATCCTTTACAAAAAACTTTTCAAAAAATACCAATTCATCACTGACCAAAATTTACTTGGTGAAATTACCCAGACATATACAAAAGATGTTTTGACAATTCTCCTACAAAAATTAGTCGTGGCCTTGAACAATTTTCTCAATGCCAGAAAAGAGAGCAAATCCTCATTTATAATTATGAAGAATTTTTGGATTATTTTGAAAAATTTGAAGTCTTTTTATAAAGATCAACATCAAGACAGATTGCTAAAAGATATAGCGATGGAGATTAGAGAATTTAAACACAATTATGTGATAAAAGAAGTGAAATCAGCAATTGCAAAGGACATGAAAACCTTAATAAATAACAATTTGAGAGTTTTTTTTAAAACATCAAGAATCTTGCAACTTTTGACGAACAAAGATAAAATTGATTTTGAGGATCGGGAACTCAAGAAAACTTTCAAAGAAATGATCATATTGCCTTTTGAGAATGAGTTAGAAGTATTTGAAAATATGGTTGCCGAGGATGCGTTCGGCTTGTTGGCAATTATAAAAAAAGAAATCCTAATCAAAATTCTAGATTTCCTTTTTCAAGGAATTTTCATTAACTATAAAATGAATGAATATGGATCCAGTTTTACAGAAAATGTTTTTAATAAGGTAATCTTGCTAATTGATAAGAAGATCAAGGAAAAAAATAATCAAATTTTTAATTTTTATTTGAGGAAATTAAAGGAATCCTTCCTTTTATTCAAACTCGACAAGAATGATATTGAGAAACTTATGAAGTTGAAAGAAGAAAAGGTTTTTGATTTATTTAAAGAAGAAAAATATCAATGATTTTAAAATTTTTTTATAGGTCCTACAAGAGAGTGAAAAACATGAAGCTTTAAGATATTTTTCCATTGAAGAATTTAATATTTTAAATAAGTCAATCTATCTTAAAATAATATAGGAAAATGTTGATTTTACAAAATAAAATCAAATACGAAGATTTCTTTTTAAAAAATCTATAAAGAAATAGTTTTTTAATTAAAAAAGAAGCTATTTTTTTTTAACATTAATGAAATTTAAATTGTGACAAATAGAGAAAAATAAAAATTCAGACATTTTGGAAATAAAAAAAAGAGTTCAAAAACTTCAAAAAAAAATATTTTAATATTAAATAAATAAAAAACATACTACGGCAAATTGAGAAAAAGCTACCCAATTCTTAAAATGAATTCAAGCAGTACATTTCTATTCTCATATTAAAACTCCTCTTTTTTGAAGCTGTAAAAAAAACACCAAAAAACATAATAACAAAACCGAAGGAACTTGACATTTCTGACTATCTCAATAATAAGATCAACGAAATCATGTCTAAACACGATTTTTCTTTGCAAAATGTTTCAAAAACCGAGCCCAAAGTAATATCCGCTGTTCGACAAGGGATTTCCGAACGAATGGTAGCTCCTTCTCCAGAAAAGTATCCCAAAAAAGAAGAAATTCCTATCCATCCATTTCCAGAAACCGAAATGAAAGTTAAATTTTCCGAAAACACTTTGGAAAAAAAGAAACTGCTAACCCCCAAAGCAACTATAATAAGTCAAGAGGAAATGAACCGTAAGCTTTCCGAGGAAACTGCTAGATACAAAGCTGCAACGAATTTGACGAAACTCAAATCTGATGACTTTTTTCTACAGAGAAGAAAGGAAAAAATTAAGGAGAAGATTGGTGTGAAAGAAACAGAACAAAATCAAAAAGAAGAGGAACAGGGTGACCTTCAATCTCCAGAAGAATCACAAGAAGATCTTGTTGAAGTAAAAAGAGGCAAGTTTAATCCGATTTATCAGAGAGCTTCTATGGCTGTTGAATTAGATGAAAAAACTGCGAATTTAGAGGAAATCAAAGGATTGGAAAGAGAAACTTTGGAGGGAAATAAGGTGATGGTAGATTGGATCAATAAAAATAAGAGTTCTTTGGAGAAATCACAGAGAATTGAGCCTGTTCTGAAGAAGAAAGATACACAAGAGATCGCTTTTGAAGAGATGGAGAAGCAAGCTTTGAAAAAAATAGAAGAAAAAATTAGCTCTTATTTAACTCACAATAAGAACAAATTAGAGGAAATGAACAAGGATAACAAAAACATCAAAAATAGTGAAGAAAAGATCGAAAAAAACGAACTACAAACAGAAAAGAAGCAACCCATAAATGAATTACAAGAGAAAAAGCAAATAGACAAGGAAAAAATTCCCATTAAAACAGATAATGGTGAAAAGAAAATCAATATTCATAAGAAGTCAAAGGAGGAGGTCGAAAAAAATGAGAAAAACAATGAAAAAAATAAACCTATAACAAAAAACAGACCCCAAAAAATAAATAACTTAAAAAAAAATGAGAAAAAAGACAAACACATAACAAATTTGGAATCACCTGAAGCTAGAGAAGCTGCCAACAAAATGGATATAAAACGTTCGAAAACACCAACACATGAACTAAAGCAAATGAAACATAAAGACATGGTTTTGAGAGCTAAAACGCCAGAATATAAAACTTCTGCAAATAAAGAAAAATTCTTTGTGTCAAAAAACAAGTTGGAATCTCAAAAGACTGACTTGAAAAACAATATGAATCAAGAAGATGTTTTGGATAACTATAGTGATGAGAAGTTTTACCAAATCACCAATATTTTTGAGGAATCTTTGAATGAAATCACGGTGAAGTCAATGCAGGTAAATATATTTTGTTAAACCATAAAAGTACAAATTTTTTTTTTTTAATGAATAGACCTTAAGAAACTTCATTCAAACCAAAGGGCCAGCCACCCAAATTTGCGAAGCTTTATTTGGCCTATTATCAGGTTCAATTGAAGAAATTCCTCCATTATTTTTATCAAATAAGGCAAAAATTATTAAAATGTTTTGCATAATTATAAATAAAAGGAGAAAGATCCGAACGAAATACAAAAAATTCTCTCTTCTCCTTTTCAATTGTTGGAAGGTTTGAAGAACTTCAGGAAAGCAATTCAAGAAAATAAAATTGGAGAAGGTAATTATATTTTTAATAGTTTTTAAGATAATAAAAATTAAAAGTCAATATCTTTTTTGCTTTGGAGATATTGAACTCCTTGCCGTCGCTGGATTCTTTGCAAGTCCAATATAACACACTGGTTCTTGACACTTTAAAAAGACTAAATTCAATCATTGAAAACGCCTGCGAGTTTTATAAAATTTTTAAGCAAAAAAATATCCATAAGGAAATCAATAAACAAATAATCGAACATAATGAAGAACTTCTCAATAATCATGAAAATCACAACGGATTTGAACCACTAGAAAAAATCGTACCCAGTGAAAATAGATTACCTGTTTTGAATAAATTGAACACAAATGAAGTGGTTGATGAGGCATCAAATAATTTGGCCAATTTGATAAAGGAATATGAAAAAAAAGAACAAGAAAACACCACCCAGCAACCTAATGAAGAAATCAAGAAAAAACTGATTCAACAAGCAAAGACCAAAGAAGAGCAAAAACCAAAGCCACAGGAGAGCCACTTTAAAAAGAAAGCCACTATTGAAACTCCTAACAGATTAGAAACGATCTTGAAGATCTCAGCAAAAAAACCTGAAGTCGAGTCAATGATTAAATTATATTTAAATAAATCTGGAGAGTTGAAGGATATGAAGGAAGATGGCCCAAACTTGATGAAAAGTCAGAAAATTGTTCAAGAAGAAATTAAAAAGACAAAGAAAAACATACAACAATTGGCTCATAAAAATAATAAGTTGGCCTGGCAAGAAGATAGAGAAGTTTTCATTACATTGATATTTTTAAATTAATTTTATTTTAAGCTTAAAAAACACGAAAATGAAGAGGAAAGAAGAAAAACCAAACAAGACATCGAAAGGCAATATGAATTAGTAATTTATTTCCATAAGAATTTTAGCTGGGTATTAAATTTTATCACAGGAAAGGAAATTCAATGAATATATTTCACAAAAAGAAAAAAAAGAAAAGGAACTAGAAAAGCAATCAAAATTAGAATTGCATCAAACTCTAAAGGAAAAAAAAGAATTGGAAAATCTCAAAGAACAAATCAGAATTAAAGAAGAATATATGAAAACTGTTCGGAAATAAATTTTGTTTTGTATTAAATATTTTGTTTTTCAATAAATAGCTTGAAGAAGGACAATGGAAAGAACATAAAAAGAAGTTGGAAGAAATTGAAAGAAAACTCAATAATGCAGAAAAAAATCCTGGTCCAGCTTCTAAACATGAAAAAATTCTGAAAGATTTAGAAGAAAAAAACAAACAAGTTTAAAATTAAAATAACTTTTTTCCTACTAATAACATTCTTTTACAGACTTACCAAGACTATAAAAATAATATGATGTCAAGTGCATGGGCTTATCAAGATCTAATGAATCAAAAAGAACAGTTGGAAAAAGCTTTAAAAACGTCTGTATTGCTTTCACAGAAAAAGCTCAGTGATTAATTGCTAAAAAATAATTGATAAACATTCAAAAATATTTTATAAACTCCATTTGTTAAAGAATTTTTATTTTAGAACAATATGAACAAATTAAATTTTAAAAGTGACTAATTTAATATTTTGACTCAAATTTTGTGAATGTAATCTAAAAATTCCGATGTTAACTCATAAAGAATTTTCGGACGCACTCTTACATTTTAAAGGGATCATAGATGATTCCTTCCAATATATTGAGCGAAATTTAAAAGTTTATCAAATTAATTTCTATTCCTCTTATTCATCTGTTCATCTTAAAAATAATGATAACGAACTCCTTCTTCTTGGTGATCTGAAAGAAGAAAATTTCGAGCCGCAACAGAAGTCTTTATATGAGATCCTTCATATCAAAAAATCAGAAGTCAAAGAATTGGAAAAATATAAACATTTAATAAAAATCGGCAAGTGCAAAGATTGTCCGAGTTTTTGGAATGTGCTTGAAATAGGAAAAAAATATCAAATCATGTTAGAAAACATTATTAAAAAGAAAAAAATTCAAAACTTCCACTCTTGTTGTTATCAAGTAGGGATATTCAAATTTTAAAAATATTTAAAAAATTGAATAAACAGATAAACCTTCTTCAAGATGAAAAATCTGTGCTTAAGCAGGAAATTGCCGCTCTTAAAAATAAATATAATACAAATTTGGAACAGGAAAAAAGAATTAACGGAAATCAAATTGACTTACTAAAAAAAAAATTGGTTGAGTTCGCTGAAAATGAAACCCTTTTGACTGAAAACTTCAAGCAAGAAAAAGAAAAAAGCCGATTGGAGATTCAAGCCCTTAAAAAAAAACTTAAAGTTTTTAGAGAGAAGGAAACCATTTGGAAAGAAAAAGAAGATTTTTTTAAGGCTTTGGAAAAAACGCTAAAAGCTGAATTGGATGAGGCAAAGGTCAACTATGAAAATAAAATTAAGTATCTCAATGAAGAAAGTGGTATCATTTTGAAATTTTTGGAAACAAAAACTTAAAATTGTATTGGAATTAAAATTTAGAACGAAAATTCCAAGCCGAGTTAGAAACTAATACATTAAACGCCCAAAAAATTCAATCTCTCAAAGAAAAAATTGGATCTCACGAATCGGAAATGGTTAATATAATAAAGAAACTAGAAGTTGCTGAAAAAGAAAAGGAAGAGTTAAAAAATAGAAAAGAAGAAGAAAAACAAGATTTTCAAAAGTCAACAGCTGAAAATAAAGAAAATAAGAAAGAGTTGGGAGTTTTCAAAAAGAAGTTACAAATTTATGAAAAAGATTTTGAAATTTTAAGAATTAAATACACAAAAGATTTTGATGAAGAAAAACTCAAATATCAAAAAGAAATTCAAGATCTACAAAATAAATTGAGCCTGTTGGGAATTCGAAACGAGAGACAGCAATATTCTGAATCAGAACTTGAACTTTTAAAATATAAAACTCAATTTGCTGAAGAAAAAAGTAAAACCTTGAAAGAACTTCAAGATCTTAGAGCAAAATTAAAATCAACTGAGATGGATAAGCTAAACAAAGAAGATATCATAATATTTCATGAAAAAGAACTAAGAAAGATGCATGATAAATTAGAAATTTCTGAAAAAGAATTAGATCTTTTAAAAAAGAAATATGAAAATGATCTCGAAGAAGAAAAGCACAAATATCAAAAACAATTTATTGATTTTGATATGAAATTAAAAAACAATGAAATAGAAATGCAGAATAAAGAGGAGGAGTTAATTAATTTAAGAAAAAAATTGGACTTTTGTGAAAAGGAAAGTGAAGCTCTTAAAACTAAATTTAATCAAGATATCCAAGATGAAAAAGAAACAAATAAAAGCATTATTGAATATCTGAATATAATTGATTCGAAAACTCTTGAAATGGATCAACCGGAAAAAGAATTCGAAGATTTTCAATCAGATATTAATATTTATAAGAACGAAAGCATAAAAATAAAGGAAATTTTGCAAGAAATTAACATAAGAATGAATGAAATAAGCAATTATCAAAACTCAAAAAAAAATTGTTACAAATATGAGAAGGCCGAATATTTGAATGACAAGACTTCAGAAAAAAGACAAATTTGCAATCTGAACGAGCTTCAAATTCTAAATGATGAAGATATTAAAGAACTAAAAAAGAAATTTAATAAAGAAATCATGGCAAACTCCGATGAAATAACAAATACTCAGAATGATATAAATAATATAATAGGTTCGTTAAAGCAAAGCCTATTTAGAGATCAAATATCTAAAGAAAAACAAAAAGAACTCAATAAAAAGTTAAACTTTATGATGGAAGAGGATGATTATAAAGTCGGAAACACACGAAATTATTTTTCAGATTATTAATGTATTATGCTTTATTATATATAGTTACTGGTAAATAAAATTAAGTCTATGTAGAAATTAAATGAATTTGGAATTTTGGGAACAGAATTTTTTTATATATATAAAGTGCACAGCATTTTTTAATTTCATTCTTTATTATGTTTTATAACTATTATCAAAACTTTTACTCTCATAAAGTATAATCCATTAATAATTTCATATTTTACGAAAAATTAAAATACAATGCCTCCTTTTTTATTTTTTCAACCATTTGTCTGCTTTATAATACTCAGGCGAAGCTATCCTCAGAGAAGAATGAGCCAACATTGCATAAAAAAGAAGAATGCCTATATTATTAATAAAAACCTTTTTTCTAAAAATAATCTAGTCTACATAAATGTCTAAAGTAATAAAAGAAACGGTACAATCCTTTATCCCAAATAGTATCATCACATTGATCAATATTTTGTAAACATTCCAGCTATTTAAATTAGTTAAATTAAAAGTTTTCATTTATTTGGTGAAACCATTCTCATAATTCTTTCTCCGAAAAAGAAAAAAAGATAAATTGGAAATGTCAAAATTGTGAATTTAAAATTTTTGAGCAAAATTCCCAAAAGTCCAAATCTCAACAAAAATGTTGACCACATCAGGACAAAAAACCAGCCGATTAAAAGGCAAGTGACAGCAACTTGAATGCTATGTTACAGAATAAAAAATGTGTATTATATAGATTTTTTACGCAAATACAGCGTAAACGCTGTAAGCTGAGTTTTGTACATTCAGGGAGAGAGAGAAAGACATTTCGATGAAACTAGTGAAGAAGATGTCCAAGAAAAACAGGATATAAAACAGAATTAATTTTATGGCGATTGATCTTGAGGTAACACCAATTAAAGACATTTTTTATAGATGTTTTTTTTTTTAAATTTGAAAATTAAAAAATTAAACGAAATAATTATCAGAAATGCTGAGCGAAATCGATCAAAACACTCTTTCTCTTTCTCAAAATTATCTTTGTTCTTTGTATAAAAATTGTTTGGAGTTAGTCGATGAAAAAGAATCTGCAAATTCAATTATAATGGATTTCAGCTCTTTATTTAAAAAAAAACTCAAGAAAACGCCAAACAACAAATTTTTGAAAAATTTGGAAAACATTGATCCAATGTCCGCTTCCAATGAAGAGAAAGCCTTGAATGAAAATGAAAGCATTAGTGAACAAAATAAATTTGAGGAACAAATGGAAATACATGAAATTCCTAAAAATTTAACTATAACTCCAAAGGAAATGGAAGAAAGACGATATATGAATTTGAAGCGTTGGTATTGTCTTTCAAGACCACAATATTCCAAATCATGTGGAATATCCAGTCTGGTTAGTTGTTGGAACTTTTTGTTTTCTACTTTAGGGGAAGGAGATCTGCCTCCAATATCTCAAGAATATGCGTTAGAGCTTCTAGGTATTAAACCTCCTTACAAAACTTTGGACTTTGGCAAATTTACAGGCAATGAAACACTTATAAATTGGTTTTGGAAATTAAATAAGATTCATAATGTCAGAGGAAGGGGAACAATTATGTGGAAACTTCATGGAAGTAACATAACTGCTGGAATCACTCCTGAAGAAGCTTTATCAAAACTAAAAAGTGGGTTAAAAGACAAAACCAAAAGCTATATCTATCATTGCTATAATCATTTTATGTGTCCTATTGGCTTTGAAAGCACACCTAGTAAAGCACATCTGGCTTATAGTAATATGAATGAAATTGCAGAATTTGATGAATGGATAATTATTGGAGAAATTTCAAAAACCTCACCTGTTTTTCATGTGAGAAAATGGAGTGAGATATCCCTGGACATCAATTGTCAGTTTCCTGAATACTTTAATATTAGAAAAAACAATTTAGGGATTGAAATTAAGACAGGCAAAGCTTTCAAGGATGGGAAATATGCAGGTGGAAATTTACATTGTCTTATGGAATTTTCAAGAGATCAATAAGAAAGAAAAAACATTATTATTTAATGTGATCTGTAATAAATTGCATGATAGAAGTTTTATTTCTTTGAATCTTTGATTTTTTTAAGAAACAAAATTTTGTTTTAAGATTTTCACAAAAAAATTATATTTACAATAGGTTTTTAAATTCTATGAAATAAATTTGAAAAATTTATAAATTTTTAAACTCTTCGAATTTAAATTTCTTTCTGTTAATGTGAACATTTTAAATATTGATTTATATAAAATCTGAATTTCAATGAGTGAAATCAAAAAAATGTCAGAAATCCCACCCAGTTTCAATATGGACCTCCTTCTAAAGGAAATTTATAAATTGGAAATCATATCGAAAGTAAGTTCATTCAAATTCCTTTAGCATAAACCCTTTATAACTATAGATGCATTATCTTTTATTAGCTAAATTTCACACTCTCTCTAATGTTTTTTCTGCTTTTGATAGAAACGACGATGATTTCATAGATGAATCTGAGCTTAAAAAGGGTTTCTTGATCTTCTGTAATTACAAAACCGAAGAAAATATCAAACTCTTCCTCGATTACTTTGACAAAGTTGAATTTTTTTTTTAATGATGTTTTTAATGGATTTTTTCCAAGGATAATGATGGCAAAATATCTGCTTCCGAATGGGAAAGCTCTACTTTTTACATTTCTGAAGATGTAAATATTTTTGCTTATTCTACCATAATTATAATAAATAGATAAAAACCTCAAAAATTGATTTTTTTCGGTCCCGCATTTTAGAAAAAAAATCTCAGAACGAGAGTTTTTTTGATTATATTTCTTATTATCTAGACCAAAAAAACTGTGTTGCCTCTCCAAAAGATGATAATATCTTAAAAAAAAGCTTTACCAAATCGGATTTTAACTTTTTAATGAACCACAATGACTCCTTCAATAATTATTTCAAAAAATCGAACATTTTGAAATTTGATCCCTATTTTATTGATAGAAAAGTTGAAAATTCTATGACTTTCGAGGAAATAATCGAAAAATCTAGCACTTTTTCCAAAAATTTTCCCCAAAAATTCTCTGAATCTAACAAAAAATATGAAACAAACTTGCAGAATAGTGATAAGAAATTAATTTCATTAAACAATTCGAATGAAAAGAATATGTCTTTAAAAAAAACATCTCCTGGACTTGATAATAATTCTGGAGATTGCAGTGGGTCTGAGTTAAGTTTTGAGAAAGTTTGCACCCTGCCAAAAAATGAAACAAAACATTTATTGTCAAGCGAAAAAAGAATAAAAGAGAAATTTTCTGCCAACGACTCATTCTACCAAAACATGATTGCAGACTTAAATGCAAATAAAACAATCACAAAAGAAGATTTCGATAAAAATGAATTCAACATGAGAGAGCAAGAAAATCCAAATAATTTTATCCTTAAATTGCAAGAGATTTCCATTGATAAAAATGGAAGTTTGATGAAAACGAATAATAGTTTTATTGAAAATATGCCACAACGCGTTTATTCGTTAAAGAAGCCAAGCAATAGCAAAGAAAAAGTTGCAAAAAATTTCGAGTCATACGATCTTTTAACTGAGCTAAAAAAAAAACTTAAAGAAAAAGAACAAGAAATAGGCTCTTCTTTTAATGCTCCAGCCGGAAAGAAAATAGAAAGGAACCTTCCACTTCAACGAAGTCCCAAAATTAATAAAGACAATGAAGTTTTAATAAAAACTGCGACTGAAAAAGTGCAACATTTCTTTAATTCTTTGAAACAAGGTTCGAAAGAACCGGTGAAGTAAATAATTAAAATAAAAATATACTTTATTTGATAAATTTTGAATAGTTTGAAAAGTTCTATTGAATATCAAAATAACATGATGTTTTTGGAAAATCTTTCCAAAGCAAAGATTCCTAGTCTTTATGATAAATCAAAGAACTTTGCTGAAGAAAATCAGAAAAATTCAAAACAAATGTTGAATTATGCTTCCCCAAAAAATTATGATTTACAGGAAAACGCGAGGATAAAAACTAGTTTTCTAAATAGTGAAAGAATAAAAGTAATTTCTAAAAATTATCTATTTTTATTTATAATTGAATAGAAATTCGGAATGGATGACAAATTAAGCAAACCTGTAAATTCTTCATTGCATTTAAGAAAAAAAATATTTTAATTATGAAAATTTTTACCCACTGTGGGGGAACTAACCATTTTTTCTTTTGCAACAAACCAAATTTTTAAAATATTTATTAAACAAAATATTATGATAATAGAATTTCCATTTTTAAATTACTATTGATAATTAAATCATGTTGGAAATGACTTCATCCCAATTCTTCAAAAATAAATCGATTGCCTCATCCCTGTCTTTTGTTTCTAATGTACTACATTCAATGCTGTTTAAAAAGATTTTTTTTAGGTCCAATAAATTTAATTCAAAAGCAGCTGTTGCAACGAATAAATCATAATTTATCCCTTTTGTCCCATAAAGAGTTGGATCATCATTACTGATGGCGATTTTAATCCCCATTCCAAAATAAATGATCCCAGGATGCCATCTTAAATCTAGGGTATTTTTGAGAGTTTGATTGCTAATTGGATTGATCTCAATGCAAATATTTTTTTTTTTTATGATTTCAAGTAAATAAGGAAATTTCAGGACATTTATACCATGACCTAATCTTTTTGCATCGAGCAAACATCCATCAATAGGATTCTGATTCGTATATTTCAAAGATTCTCCGCAATGAAGAATTAGAGGAAGTTTCACTTCAAATTCCTTTTCATATTCTCGTCTTAAGTCGATAATCAAATGGGAAAGCTCATAAAACGATCTGAATTTATTCTCATTCCCATCAAAATCGAATCCAACAATCAATTCAGGATATTTCTTCTTTAAAGAATAGGCTTCTCTTACTTTCTTCCTTATAACCTCATCAGTCATATTTCGTATAACTTCAACAATCATTCCTAATGAAAAATAAGGAGCTGTTTCTCTAAATTTTTTCAGACAATTTTGATAAATTTCCATTTCTTCATCCAAAGGAATTATCTCAAAATTTTCATTTCTGATCTGGCCAAAAATCACTCTGGTTTCAAGTCTCAAGAGCTTGTCATTGATGCATTGGTTAAAAACGTTCAGAATATGTTGCTTGTAATTCTCTTTGTATTGAACGAGGTCCTTTCCATAAAAGTATTTGGGTAAGAAAACATCCCAAATTTTGTCATTATTTTTAATTTTCTCAACTTCTTCAGGCAAAAACCCCAACTTTTTTTTAATTTCAGCTCTGAATGCTGTTTCCCCATCAGATTTAGATTCAAAGTTCTGAGATTTGAGAAATTCTCCCTTTTTCTGGGCTAAACTTATCAAACCCTTCGCTGCCTTATTGTAAATTAATTTATCGAACGATTTTCCATCAAAATTCGCTTGAATTTCATAAACACATGGATCATCTAGCAACGAAAGAAACCATTCAGGATCAATTGCTGAAAGCATGTGATGATGAAGAAGAGCACCTTTAGGTAATTCATTGAGTTTTTGGAAAAAAGGGTGTTTTTCAATCAATGATTTATATTTCATTGCCAAACTAAAATAAAAGTCATCAGGAAAGTCTTTAAAGGCATTTTCTTGAGACAGGTCTAAAGAATTCGTAGCTTTAATATCGTTTGCTGTGATCTTCATTTGGCCATATCGAATTGCTTGCATTTCATTGATGATCTGTTTTCGATCTTCAAGATAAGAATTTTCCATTTTTAATTTTTTTTTAATTAAAATTTAAAAAAACATAAAATTATATTCAAAAATTTAAAAATAATTTCTTGATTAATTTTCTTTAATCTTATTTCATTCAAAAGTTATCAAAGGACAATTTCCACATGAATTCACTATGAAAACACACTCCTTTAATTGATTCCCTTCTTTCCTAACGGATTTTATAATATTTATTGGACAAGCCTTTTCATTGCTCACAGTTTTTGTGACGCTCAGATCTTCAAAGTTCAAAAGCTTCAAACTATCCTGATTATTAGCCGCAACAACCAGACTTCTCTTCTTTTTATCCCAAATGCACAAATCATAAACAGTTGTGACATCAGAAAGAGCTGCTTCCTTGATAACCTTTCCTAAATCAATGTTTGCAATGGTCACTATATTCTTTGCTGTGTAAATCATAAGTCTTTCAATTTTTTGTTGATCTTCAAAGTTCAAAATAAAATTGATGGATGTTATCTGGCCACCTTTGCATGGAAAATTTTTCACATAATTTCTGTTGGTCAGATCATACATACTAACACCAACATTTTGAAAACCTAAAAACAAACAAGTTTTATGCAAAATTTCATCGTAATAAAAGTTGATTGAAGAACAAGGTTGATTCATAGGATTTTGGATCTCCAAAATAAAATCAGCTTTTCCATTAGCTATTTTGCAGACTTTTATTGGACAAGTGTTATCGTAGCTAGAAATCAAGGCATAAACTTTTTCAAATTGTTCATTTTTATCTGAAATTTGGTCGTATTTGTCATCGAATATCACTACAGAAAGGATTGGTTTGCTTTTGAAAGCCTCGATTTCATAAATCAATTTGAAGTTTTTCGTTTTTTCGATTTGATATATGCGCAAAATGCCATTAGCATCTCCACAATAAAGCCATTGTTTGCATTGAATGCTGGTCTCATTTGGGTAAGTTGATAATACACTGATCGCTGTTTTATGCTCAATCACTTTATCTGTATGATTGGTTGATGCATTATAGAATGAAAGTGGATTATAATAGTGGTCATTAGTTGAGCAAGGCCAAACAACAAAGGTTTCATCTCCAAGAACAAATGAACATGAAACATGGGATTTATTTCTGAAACAACTGAAACCCATCTGATTGAGAAATGAAGGTGTTTTGTTAAAAATTTCAGAGATCTCAGTAGAAAAATTGAGGGTTTTAAGCAAAGCTGAAGGGTCCAACTGATTAGAAACTTTTATCAAACCAATTTCTTTCATTGTGGAGAGAGGTTGGAGGACATAATCTTGACTGAATTTATTAGCTATTTCCGTGAGGTATTTCAATTGTAAATCTAAATCGAATTTAATTTCAAACTGTTCAAATGTGAGGGTCTTCTTTTCATTCAAAGCGAAAAAGTTGCTCAAATGAAACAGTTTATTTGGGTATAGATATTCTTTTTGGTTCATTTCTTCTTTGAGAAATGAAAGGGCCCAATGTATCAATGATAATTGTTTATTAAACATTAGACACTCACTTGCCTTTTTTTCCAGGCTTTTTTCTTTTAATTTGATAAGTTTTTCAATAATGTTGTCAATAGTAGAGCAGAATTGTTTGTTTTCGTTTTCAAAAGAATTTTTGATATATTCGTTGAATTTTGTTTTAAATTCCGAAAAGTGTTCATTGATTTCACTGAGATGAGTTTTGACATTGTCAGATTTCAAATTTTCTGCTTTTTTGTAAATTTCTGAAAGTGCTACAATCTCATGACCATTATGTGATTCTTTCAGGCATAATTTACAAAGAACATTTTTGCAACTCAGGCAAAACATGTCCATATTTTCCTGATTTTGGCAATTGCAAGTTTTTGGTAGTTTGGATTCAAGGCTGGTTTCAAATTTTACGAATTTAGTGAAAGGGATTGGGGCAGTCCCTTTTTGACAAATTAAGCAAGGATATTCAGCATTGATATCATCGAAAAAGGCTTTATTGAGACCCTGAGTATTTAAAATGTTGTAAAGAATATATGGAAAGCATTTCAAACAAAAGGAATGTCCGCAATTAAAACTTATTTGAATGTTATTTTTGGAATGAGATTCTTGGCATATAGCACATTTTTCGGATAAGGAAGATTCCATGAAATTTTTCTTAAAGGATTTTGATGATAGTTTTTAGATATAGTTTAGAAAAAGACGTAATTATTAGAAAACAAACAAAAAAAAATCAAATTAAGTCTTTTTTATATTTTTTCTTTTATTTCAAATTAACATAATAATTTGACTGCTTTTTAGATTGTTAATTTTTTTTCGTGCTATTTTGATAAAAACATGAACAATCAGAACAATGATAAATCTAATGAGAATAAAGATCGAAACCAAACCCTTTATAAAGAAAGTAATTTGATGGATGCAGAAATCAGAAAAACCCTTCAAAATAAGGATTATACCATCAGTCAAGAAACTAAAAAAAATTATGAAAAGGAAGAGAAGGATTTAAGGGAATTTTTTTCGGAATTAAAAGCTCCAGTGAAGGAAGATCCCACTCTTGTTCGTAAGCATCTCAAAAGCCATCATTTATTTTTAAATTTTTCGTAAAATAAAGGAAAAAAAAATTATCAAACGAAAATGACACAATATAGAGAAGTGATGCAATCCTTTGAATTTAATAATTTATTGAAAGCTTTTTGGAAATATGATGGAGCCACACCTGAAGAATCAGAGACTCTGAAAGAATGTAGAGCAGTATATCATTAATTATTGTTTGCATTTGAAATATTTTAGTAGTATACTAAACAAAAAATCTTCACGTTTGCTGTTGGCGGACTTCTTTTAACAAGCTTGACTTCATGTTTCATATTAATTATATTAGAATATATTCTTTGAAATTTAAAAAAGGGTTTTTTAGAAGAGAACTAAGCAAGAAAATGAAATTTGCTGGAGTATGTATTAAAATTAAAACCGAATGGAAATACTTATTATTTTATAGTTTTTGGAATAATGGGAGGAGGAGTCTTTGGAATAATAAAATCAACAGAATATGTTCTTCGCAGGTTTTAAGAAATGTTTTTTGTTCAGAAAATAATAAAATTTTCAAGATTTGAAGCTTTGGGACCAGATTATAATTTGGGAAGGTTGGCTATTCAGGAAATCGAAGAATTTCGGATGGATAAAAAATTATTTAAAAAAGTTTAAAAATACTATAATTGAAAACAAAAATTTAAATCAAATATTTTTAGAAAATAAAAATAATACAGAACTGTAGTATTCAGAATAAACAAATAGCCTTGAAACAAGAAAGTTGAACCTATGAGCATTGAAAATGATTTGTATTAACATTTCTTTTTGAGATAAATATAAAATTTTCAAGTGTTTCAATCTTTGAAGATGAATTGCCGAACAAAGAATTCAAACTTTACAAAAAGTTCGGAAACCCAGATGAAATTAATTTCAAAAAGCCTATCATCTATGAAGGAAAATTAAGTGTGCGCAAAAAATCTGGGAGCTTTATGAGTCGTTTTTACCAAATAGTTGACAAAAAAATCGTGTATTTCATCAATAATAATGTAAGTTTGCATTTTTTTTTTTTTAGATGTTTTTGGGTAGAGTGAAAACAAAATTCCTTTGGGTTATTATGACTTGCTTTGGTTCTTTAAAATTGATTATAATGAATATCAGGAAAACAGCAAAACCTCATTATACTCGTTTACTTTAAAGAAAAATGGAAAATATCATGAGTTTTTTTCGACGAAAAGGAAAAAAATTAAAGAATGGTATGAAATTTTGAAATATTTCTGCATAAATTCTGGATTTAATGAAATTTATGATAGAGATGTGATTTTGGGAAAAGGACATTTTGCAAGTGTATCATATTTTAATAAAAATCATTTTAAAGCTATTTTTTCAGGTCTATAAAGTTTTCCATAAAAAAACAGGGACGGCCTTTGCTGCAAAGGTTTTATCCAAAGATAAAAATTTTATTGCACAAAAAGTATTAATTGTTTTGAAATATAATCATTAAACTGTTTTCAATAGAATTTTATAAAAAATGAAATATATATTCTCAAAAAGCTCTCGCTTAATGATTATATCGCTCGATTATTCGAGATTTATGAAGATTCCAATGAGTTGGTTCTAATTTTCGAATTAATGGAAGGAGGAGATCTTTATGAAAAGATCAAAACCAAAAGAAAATACACAGAAAAGGAAATTTTTTGGATTTTTCTCCAGATCATGAAAGGTTTGGACTATCTTCATTCCAGAGGAGTGGCACATCGAGATATAAAATTACAAAACATGCTGTTGACCTCGCATGCTAAAAACCCCAGAGTCAAAATTGCTGATTTTAGTTTGGCCGAAGAATTCAGATTTACAAAGATGCATATCAAATGCGGCACTCCAGGCTTTATGGCTCCGGAGATATTTTCAGATGAATTTTATGATGAAAAAGTGGATATTTTTAGTGCTGGAATAATTCTTTATATTTTGTAATTTATTTGTTTTGTTTTTTTGAATTATTGAAAATTAATTGAAAGGCTATCCGGTCATGTTCCTTTCAAGGGTAAAGACAATGATGCCATTATCAAAAAGAATAAGATCTGCGAATTAAAATATCGGAAAAGTGATTGGGAGAGCGTTACGAAGTCAGGTTTTTTAATTGATATTCTTGAAATTTCTCAAATTTTCTTGGTTTTAGCTAGGAAGTTAGTCATTCAAATGACCAACAAAAACCCAATTTTGAGGATTCAAATACCCCAAATATTAACTTCTAATTTCATGATGAAATATTATTATGATGACAGCATCAAAGAAGTAAGTGAAGTAAAAAAAAGCAGAGTTTCGGTATCTAAAAGCCAAAATAAATTGGTCGAGTCTCAGTCAGCAAACAAAATGATGGACTCTCAAGGTCAGCAAGGAATGACAAAATTCACAAAAAAAAATCAAATTATTTCTTTAGAGGAAGTTGAAAAGCTAAAGCAAATTGAAAAAATCATTGACAAATCATTAAATTTTAAAGAGAGCGTCAGTTCAAACTCTCTCAGACCTCCTTCATTGGATAATACCTTAAAACCTCCCCCAAACATCACAAATAAACCCAGTAGTTTTGAAGGTCGTGAAGGTGCAGAGGGTTTTAGATCAGTACTCTAATGAAATAATAACTGTTTATATATAGTTATTTTTTAGGTGAATTCTCTCTTTTTATCAAATGATGAGTTCTCAGTAAAAAATGAAGCTGAGCTTATGTCGGTGACGATGAGATCTTCTTATTCGATAATGAGTCCCTTAACCTTGACTGAGAAAAATAGGTCTTCTTTCAGTTACACTCAAAAGATTTTGAATGGAAAACTTCATTCAACTTTTTCTGCTAATAATTCGAAACATGGGGAAAGTCCGGACAAATCCCGCGCCTCTATCTCCGACCAAAAAAAGAGCAGTTCTAATAGTAAAAGCTATGGAAGCAGAAGCAAATCACATCGTTCCATTAGTGATGAAGATGAGGATTTCAATGAAGATAGTGTTATTAGCAATAATAAATATTATCAAATTTTCAAGGACAAAAATCCGATTCCGAAACTTCTTCAACAAATGCAAGTGCATTATAGAAACACCAAACCCTCTAAAATGTTTTCAAGAAATATGAATCTGGTTTAGCATATCCCCCACATTTTTCTTTTAAAAAAAATAAGTTTCGTATATAAATTCATATTTTAATGTCCATTTGTATTTTTTGTTTTTCTTTGAATTTTAAAAATTTCAAATGTAAAACAATAAATAAAATTATTAATAAACCGACATGATTTAAATTCAGAAACTAATGCCAAAAAAACATTTGAACTATAAAAAACATCATTTTGAGGTAGTTTCTTCGAATTCGACGACAACCTCTGAAGCAAACTCAACCATATCATCCGACAATACCAATTCTACGACAACGAACTCCACAACAAATTCAACAGATACCAGCTCAACAACATCTTCAAGTTCAGATGATTCTTCAGGTCTAACATAACAAAATTCATATTTTTCTATATTTGTTTAGACACTGGATTAATCGTGGGACTAGTATTTGGGGTCCTTATTTTTATTTTGTTGGTTGTGTTGGGGGTATGGTTTTACTTGAAATGGAAACAAAAAAAAATAATAAAAGACTATACCATGAATCCAGAATCTTTTTTGGCACCGCAAAAATTAACATTTGCCCAAAATTTGAAATTGAGGAAATGGGATCTCAGCAAAGATCCCAAATTTCAGATCACTGATTTTTCATCAAAGACTGTTTCAAGTTCACATTTGTTTTATATTTCCAAATTTTTTTTTTTTGTATAGCGATTTTGGGATCTTATTTGCAACTTAATTTCAAGCAAGAGAAAGGGGTTTTTCAATCAGTTATTGGAGATTCTCCAATAGATGTCGGCAAAGAAAATTCATATTTTGAAATAGAAATTGATAATCTACCCAGCATGGAAACCTTAGTTGTGATAGGATTTGCTGTTGACGCTGATTATGTCAAAACATTTTGTCCCGGGACATATCCCAATAGCATTGGATTTCAATCATGCAATGATAAATGTGATGTAATGATGAATAATAAAAGCTTAATCACCTTTGGATTTACTGCTAAATTTGGAGAAACCTTGGGTTTCTTTTTAAAATTCCCTTAAGGTAATTAATTTTTGCAGGGCTTGGGATTCGAGGAAAAGATAAGAGAGTTTGGTTATCTTACAATGGAAAATTTCTGAACCCCCCACCACCATCCGAAAAAGTGCTTACAGAAAAAGAACTCAAGAAAAAAGAAGCGGATTTCCAAAGAATGGATCCAGATCTAGGTAATTAATTTTTTTTTAATAAGACTTATAAAAATTTGTAGCAAAGCAGAAAAAGGAAGAAGAAATTGCGATGGAAAAAGAATTTGCAAAGAAAAAAATAACTTTTCAAGGAGGAGGTGGAAAGAAGAAATTTTTCCCTGTTATAGGATGCAACGGGCCTTGTGTACTGAATCTCAATGTTGGAGGAATGCCTTTTAGACTGTTTCAAAAGGAGATTGCCTCTGGACTTTTATAGTGGGAATTCAAAAATTTTGAATTAATTATATTAATTTGTCCAAAAACACTAGTATATTCAAATAAAAGAAATATCATTTTACAAAATTAAGTATTTGAAAAAAATGGATCGGGCATTCGCACTAAGACATTATCGATTATTTTTGAAATCACTTCCCCCTAAAAATCGACATTTAAATAACCATTTGTATAAAAGTTCAATCTCAAAGAATTTCAACATTTCAAACGATGATAATTTTCTTAAAGATTTCCAGCTTTACTTGGATTCATGCAAACAATATCATGTAAATTTTTTGGATTATTCTTTTCAAAAATATTCGAAAACAAAGGCACTGTTGGAAAGATATAATATTGCGGTTCCACGTGATATGAAAAACCAAATTAGAAATGTTTCCAGGATGGTTGGTTTTGAATTACCCAAAGCCTTCTTGAAAAAATAAAATATTTTTTATCAAATATTGGACTAAATGAAATTTTGTTCAAAAAATAAAATAATTAAAAAAAATATTTCACAAAAAAAAACACATTTCATTCTTCAAAAAGTTAACTTTTGGTCGCTTTTTGTAAAAAATTTCAGCAATTAAAAAATTTTAATTATCCAACTTTAACTTTGAATCTTGATCGGTTTTTTTTTGAATCTATCTTTAACCACCTTTTCTAAATTCATAAATGGTATTTCTACAAGGAGACTCAAAACCGTTGCAACAACCAAACTTATGATGATATCAGCAATCGTCCAATACACCAAAGACTCATTCGAGAAATAGTTGCTTTGTCTGTAATTGTAAAGCGACCTTTGGATCACAAAAAAGTGTACCAAATAGGCACAAAAGCTGATTCTTGCTAGAAACCCCCATATTTTCCAATTCGCAATAAAGCCAACTATATCAGGAATGTTCAGTAAACAACAAATAGTTACGCAAAATAAACCAAAAACATAAAAGGTTCTGGAAAATGTTATGAATATCCATTGGAAGGTCTGTGACCATGCTCCTTGGTCTTGAGTCAGTTGATTTGGGAAGAAGATTAGGAAGTTTATCCAAAACAAACCCATCGCATAGAACAAAATCTTCAAATAAGTTTTTCCGAGCAAATGATTTTTCAAAATATTAAAAAAAGCTTTGGGTGTTCCTCCAATTCCCTTATTGTTTTTTTCTGATTCTATTTGTTTTTCTTCCATTAGAGCTTCTTTGTAAAGAATTCCTATGAAAAGCCCAATCAAATAGGGAGGCGCTCTTGTATACGGACGATAATAATAATGATTCGTATAATTTGAGGAACTGTCATTTATAACATAAGGAAACAAATAGTAGTTTTCTTGGTCACAAAGAACCAATGTATATATGTACGAAGCCAAGATAGAAAGCCAAATCATGATGAAACCTTTAAAATTTTTAATGTATTGAAAATATTAAAATGAGAAATAAATTACCTAAATAGCGATTTTGTACATAAAAAAAAACCATAATTAAAGAAAACATAAAGATCTGAAAATCAGTGCTTAAATACCAACCCCATCCGAAACATTTGTTGTCATAAAAATCATCAATAAAAATCACATTTTTCCACATATCTCTGCAAATATTAATAGAATCTGTGAAAAAAGGGAAGATAGGTCCATCTCCCAAATGCACTGATATTTTCCAATAAACTAATATAGCTATTAGATAGCAGGGCATAATCCTGAAATATCTATGGACAATAGCATACACATAGGTTAAAGGTTTTTTCAGATAACTATGAAATTTAAAATAAAAATTATATGATTTTTTAGAAAAAAATATACTTTAGGTTTCCTTCTATGACAACAAAAGCCAAAAAGAATCCACTGAGATAATAAAAGACATCGACGGCATAGAAACCTCCAGCTGCGAGCAAAAATATTGGCGCTTTCATTATATCTGACAAATCGCTAATGTTCAATGTTTGATTGATCCTCAATAGAAACTCATGTCCGAAAATCACATACAATAGTGAAAGAGCTCTCAAACAATTGAAGAAATCAAGTTTACTTTCTCTTAGAGTAAAAATTTTCTTAAGATTCAAATCCAAAGAAAAAGCATTCAAAAGATCTATCATAATCCCATTCTTTTTCTCTTTGTGTTGATTGTTTTCTAAAAGAGCATTTTGCTCTTGTGGAACATCATCATTTTTAACAAAACCTTTTGCGATTCTAAATATGGGACCTATTATACTGATAAACAAAAATATTGCAAGAATAACTAAAACAGCTATAGAACCAGCTCCAATAGGTTGGCCATGACTTTGAGGATCTACCGCAGAAGCAAATGCAGGGAGGATTGGGTTTATCACTTGTGGGAGGATATATTCATTAAAATCTGATGGAGTGCAAAAATTCGGCACACATAAGCCTGTCAATTGAGAGCTTATAAAAACAGGTGTGATCAAAACAATAAATGTATTATTTGGATTTTTAATGCAGGTATCGTAAAGACCTAAGTCAAACAAATGTTTGCCGGAGCTCGAAAATAATGTGCTATAGGCGGCCGAGGTGTTATTAAAATAATTGAGACATTTTGTGAGATCGGCGAAAGACAGGTGCAAAACATTGAAAAAAAAGAGAAGACAAAAAAGATTTTTCATTTGTGATATATTATAATATTTATTGCCTTTGAAAAGATTTAGTTTAAAAATGAAAATATGAGGCAATCATTTACGAAATAATTTCAAGATTTAAAATGAATTCCCATCTGAATGAGGAACATTTAACTCATTTTATTTATGACATTCTGAATTTGTGTAGTTATGCCAGAATTTTTCAGAAATAATTATAAAATAAGAATTTAATTAATTTTTCATTCCTGCTGAACTGAGCTTACCTAAATTTCTTTAAAAAAATCTCATTATAATTTTGTTGCTAAATCATTTGTAATATATATTTTGATTATTATAAAATAGATGACTTCCATCGAGGAGCTAAATCTCGAAATTCCTCAAGAAATCGTAAAAAGTTCGACTGAAACTGATCTTATGATCGGTTCCAGTCCCGAAGAATTGTTGGATAATAAAAGAATCAAGAAAAGCGGTTCTATGAAAAAGAAGAAAAAAAAGAAAATGGGTGAATCCAATACTTCAAAACTTAACCCTCATTACGATTATAGTCCCCTGACCAAACAAAAGGACAAGATGCCCAAACACAAAATTCCCCCAGAAGTAATGAAACTTCAGACTGATCAAACCAAAGTCTTTACTGGTTTCACCATAAATCCCAACATGGAATTGAGTCCTGATGAATATAACGATATGCTGCTTCCTCCCCCTAAGAAGCCAAGCATTTGGCGGCAGATATTTTGTTGTGAGTCCAAGCCCAAACTCACAAGATGGTTCTTAGATGGAGACAATATCAGTCTTAGTGGAGACACTTACAAGACAGTAAAACATGTTGATTTAACCGAATATGAAGAGCAAGCCATTTTTAAAAAACTCATTAAAATGTACAAGAGCGCACCAACCCTCGAAAATCTCACCATAGGAGCCGTTACAGATTATGAATTGAACCAAAATCTTGATGTTATCCTCAAGATTTTGACCGCATCCAACCAATTTGAAATTATCAAGCAGTTAAAGATTTCATCATTACCAGATGAAAGGCTCTTATGGGTAGGACCTCAATTTATTCACACGCATTTCATCATGCCACCTTATAACATAGTCCCTAAGATAAGCCCTTGGGTGGAAATTAGGCATGTTTTCAAGAAATACATCGACAAAGGTGCTCGGAAAGATGAATTGGTTCAATTGATCAATTGTGCATTGAAAACATTCGAAAAAAGCACGGACCTTCAATTGATGCATTTGAAATTTTCAAGTTGGATCACTATTGGTGATGAAGTGGTTCGGGCCTCAAGTAACATCATTTGGAAGTTGGGGTTCAATTTGCGTGAGTTAGTTTTGCATTTTTGCGGGCGGAAACTGACTGATTATGGTGTGATGGAGATTTGTGACACAATCATTGGTTTAAAATCCAAAAAACTCATCGCTTTGGGCCTTGGGTTCGATTCCAGAAATCTAGATCTCACAGATAATAGTCTCCAGAAAATCAGTGAAACCGTGCTTTCTATTTCTGAAAAGGCATTTTTGAGAAGTTTCTCATTATTAATGATCAGTCAACCAATCACAGATTATGGATTGTGGTGTGTAGGTCAGGCCTTGCAGAAAATCGCTGAGAGATTAAATAATTTAGTTATTTTAATAGGATCCATAACAGGAATTACTGATAAAGGGGTGCAGGATGTGATCGAGGGTGTTCTGAAATGCGGAAAAAACCTGAGATCTGTTAGTCTTGGGTTTATAAGTTGGGAGATTTCCAAATATGGATTGAGAGTAATGGAGGCAAATCTATGCTTCACTGGATTGAATTTGGAAATGTGCCATTTATATTATAGCAATCAGGGCTTCCAATCGAAGAAAAGGGAGGAATATTTAAAAAGTGCGATTTCCGAAAAACACAAAGCAATAGGAGAATTGGAGACTTTTGTGTTTTTGAATTGAGTGGGAAAAAAATTATGAGGATCAAAAATTTTAAATTCTGATTTTATTTTTTTCAAAAAGTCAAAAATAACAACAAAAAAAGAGATTTGGTTTATTTTTCAAAGAAAAATCATTTAATTAATTAATTTAAAGAATCTAATTTTTTTTTATATAGAAAATCAGTCTCATTCAAGCATTTTTCAATATTAACTGAAATAATTTAGATAATAAATGCAAATCAAGGAGAATAACAATGGTTTAGACCCGGAAAGCAATTTTGCTCTTTTCAAGAATTTCCTTGAGCTATTGAAAGAAAAATTAGCTGGAAACTTGAAAGCAAATCAAACAAATTTAAGCCTCAAAATGAAGATTCCAGTTTATAAAGATCCAAGGCAAGTGCTCTCACTCTATGAGAACACATTTCTTAAATCAACTTCGTCCAACTCCAAAAAGAAATCAGGCACTATTTTGATCATTTGGACCTTATTAAAATTTGCTGAAATTCAAGGAATGACAGTAGACAACTTTGTAAATCCATACGAAAATTTATCAACTCTGATTTTTTTTTTCGATAATTGCATAAATAAACTAGGAGGCTGAAAATTGGACCTTTTTGGCTACTTTGTTTCCAAATTTTTCACAGGAAAAAATGAAAATGAGATGGTTTTCCGCACAAAAATCAGTCGAGCAGAAATTCGCCTGGACTGAAGAAGAAGACAAAACTTTGGCCAATTTAATCAGGTTTTTTTATTTTGATATAAATAAATATTAAGCACACAAAAATCACATTTTAATATTATTTCGGAAATTTAGGGAAATTTTAACCAACACCAGCGAAAATAACTTGAAATGGACTGACATTGCAGAAATGTATAATAAGATGATGCCCCCTGGAGTCATAAGGCTGGGAAAACATTGCAGAGAAAGATGGTTCAATCATTTGGATCCGGCAATTAAGAAGTTTTTTTGTGTCAAAATTTATTAAAAATACAAAAATATTAACGAAAGAGGTGAATGGACTGCTTCTGAAGATATGAAGCTTTTGGAGTCAATTCTCACGCAAGGAAGAAAATGGTCTCAAATTGCCAAAATTTTGGGTTCCAGGAACGAGAATTCCGTCAAGAATCGATATTTTTCCCTTTTGAATAAGTTCAAAAAGAAGAAAAATGTTGAGAATGATCGAAATTCAATTACAGATATCTTGAAAAAATTAAAGGAAATGAGTCCTTTGAGCATTTCCAATAATATGATAAAGAAAATTAATATGGAAAAAAAAAATCCAACACCTATTAAAAAAGAGAAGCAAAGCAAATCAAAACCGAGAACTTCTGAAAAAAAAAAAACTTGTGATGAGTATCTTAATTTAAAACTTGACAATAAGAGATCTAGAAGAAAGTCCAGTTTAAGTCTAGATCATTGCAAAGTCAAAAAGCAACTAAAAATCGAGGAAAAAAAAGAAGAAAATCAAAATGATCAAATCTCCTCACAAACGGATATCCCATCTCAATATTACAAGAACAATTTTGATGAAAGAAATACAGTTGCACCCCAACCAATTTTCAATCAACAAGAAACAATGAATACACATGGACTCTTTTATAATCCGGAGGCTCATCTATCAGAACCATTTATCAAATTTCCAATACCTTTCCCTCAATCCTTTTTGACCACTCAATATCCTAATCCTTTTTACCACTGGCCGATGATAAATGATGAAAGGCAGAGAAATTACATTCCTTATTTTAATAATTTCAATTCGAATACGGATTCAGACTTGAAGAACGTCAGCCAATTGATTTCCTCCCTTTCAATCACCGATGAAATCATCCTTGAAGGACAAAAGCTTCTTAGTGAATTGACTTTTAAAACCAATTCTTTAAGTTCGATGCGGGATAGGTTGTCTTTCATCATTCCTCCAAGCAATTCTTCCTTGTCAAAACAATTTTCTTCTCACCCTTCTATGCTTCTTTATAACAATAATAATCCCAACATAATATATGAAGATAATTCTTTCCAAACGAGAGCTAAAAGTAAGTATCAAAGGAGAAAAAACATTCGTTATCCAACAGAAATGTCAAAAGATTCTTTCCTGGAAGAGCCTGAGAAAAAACTAACAACCCCCCAGAAAAACAGTGTTGATAAGTTTTTCAAAGACTTTAACGAAGAAAATCAAAAAATAATGTCACACTCCTTTGATTTAAAGCAAGATGGGGCCTCATTTAACAGCTTAAACCATTTAGAATAAAAAAATTCAGTTTTTTGATTTTAAGAATTTTAGACAATCCTTTTAAAAAATAATGAATTAAACAATGAACAAAATATATTATTTTCATAACAAAAAATTAATAAAATAGTTAAATTTAGTTCATTCCGATTACAAAAAAATAAACTTTACCAGGGATCAAATAAATAAAATTTTTTATTACCCAATGTTT